>Ga0116174_10001284_pt1 | contig 23203 bp, 17 predicted proteins | sample AD_UKC087_MetaG_FD_89801 | JGI IMG/M metagenome (GOLD analysis project Ga0116174, IMG submission 89801) | Active sludge microbial communities of municipal wastewater-treating anaerobic digesters from USA - AD_UKC087_MetaG | ecosystem: Engineered > Bioreactor > Anaerobic > Digestate | place: USA...
AGGTACGACAGACCAAAACGCATATTGGTCGGCAAAAAGTTGCTCGTATTGTTTTTGTCATACGAAATTTTTGTACCCAAGTTCGATAGGTTAAATCCGATACCCAGCAACGATTCACCCGTTTTTATTTCGATAGGCAAATGATAGTAGAGATTAATATCGGAAGCAAACGAATAGCCCGGATAATAGTCAGGGTCATTGCGCGCACTCAAGTCTGAACAGATAAAACGAAACGCTACACCCATAGAAAAATTTTCAGCCAAAATACGCGAATAAGCCACATCGAAAGCCAATTCGTAAGGATTGACCGGAATAGGAATGGCTTCAGCCGACTCGCGCAGCAAAATTTCGCCCAACGAGAAGAAACGCAACGATGCGCTAACCGTTCCAGCTATTTTACTAATATTATAATAACCTGACAAATAAGCCAAATCAATGTCCGAAACTCCCAAACGGCGCAACCATGGCGTATAAGAGATGGCAAAACCCGCACTACTGTTCGCAAACGGATATTTTGAAGCATTCCAATGCTGTGAATGAATGTCCGGCAAGGTAGCAACACCTATATCGCCCATACCGCCCGCAACAGCATCGGGAGCGATGGAGAGAGACGGAACACCGGTAACTAATGGATTTAAGTAATTACTTTCATCGATAACAGGAGGGTCGCCTGCCGCTAATACTGACACACATGAAGCAAAAATAAAAACAACCGCTAAAAACTGTTTTTTCATACTAAATTATTTGATTAACTAATAGTCTTTTTTTATACCGAACAATTAAACGCCTCTTATAGGTATTTATTGTCCTTTTATCATTAATTTAATTGTCTTGCTAATTTTTTCGCTGTGCGAAACCGACACTTCCATACGCACCAAATAGATGCCCGGACGTACTACGCCATCACCACTACTCCACAAATCCCATTCCACTTCACTTTTGTTGGCATTGGTAATCAATATTTTGTCAGATTTCCAAATTGCGCGCCCCGATAAGTCGTACACCGTAGCCTGAATATCCAATGGCGCATCGGGACGGTCATGTTCATAAACAAAACGAACTTGACTAACTGCAGGATTCGGATAGGCATACATGTCGTACAAGCATGGTTGGAGACCTTTCACCACTTCAAAATTAAGAGAAATGGACGATGAATTGTTCTGTAAATCCCAAGCTCGGAACGTTAAAGTATGTTTGCCTTCGGATAATTTCGTCAATTTGTAACGCACTTCGCCCTGCTGATAACTGCCAATGGTTGATTCGTAATAGTGATTGAGCGACCATTCTTTTAGAGGGTCATTGTCCAATTTCAGTATCATATCGTGACCGATGCCCGTTCCTATGGTGTTAATACCGCTTTTATCGTATAACTGCGCTACAAAAAGCGGCGTTTCGTTCACTTTACCGCCCTGACGAAATTCCGGTGTATTTAAGTAAGCCGTTATTTCAGGTCCAACATCATCGAACTCAAAATTGGGATTTTCGCCTCCGACAACAAAATTGGTAAAATTACCATTCGCCTCACTACCGGTAGTTTCATCAGCCGCATAATAGACAATGCGACCTGTGCCGAAGTTGTACCTAATATCTTTCGGTAACAAAAATTTAAAATTAAATTCGCCGTTAACGACATGCGCCTTACCCTGAAAAATAGGATTTGGTCTGTCAAAATAGGTATAAGGTCGTTTTTTTTCGGGATCGGGTTGGTCGTTATCTATCGTGGTTATCCTCTCTTCCTTATCAAATATACTAATATGTACAAAACCGTTAAAATCTTCAACTATTTGACTATCAAGATTTTCTATATGACCCGCCAAATAGACTTCGTCCAAAGCTCTCAACGTATCCAACACTCCCGACAAAGGATGAAAATTGATGCTGTCAGTCAGCACTTTATACGGACGTGGCGACACTAATTTGACAGCAGGGTCGCCCAACAATGAAAATGCCAACTTATTCGATTCGCCATTTCGAGCATTTTTAGCCAAGCGCATCACATCGCCCACGCTCCATTGCTCTCCGTTCGCATCTTTTTTCAGTAAAAAATTTATAAATTCCCTATTCAAATAATAGTTTGGTGCAGCGTGAACAGTACGCGTCGTGGTAAACAATCCATATGTACCACCGTGCGAATTGCGAAGTACCTGTTCGCCTCCAGTATCTTTAAAGTCATCGAAACGTGCAAAATCGCACGTCGCCGTTATCCAAAGCGAGAAACGGTCGTTGTACATATTTAACATGTCTTCGGCAGTCAGCAATTGCTCGTTAGTCCATCCATTGTAACCTCCGTGTCCCATAAAGTTCAACATCAACGTACCAAACTTAATGTAATTTTGGAAAATTTCCTTTGCCAAAGGATAACGTTCACCGCTTGCCGAAACCTCTTGTTGATAAGCATCTAAATAGAGTTTACGCACCAATATTTCGGGATAAAGGCGCGCCATGAGATTTGCCACACTGTCGGCATCCTTCATGTGCATATTGTCGTCGCCATCGTCGGCGACAAAAACAGCTTGATTTTTCCAATTGCCAAGAATTTTATTTTCACAATAACCAATTGTTTTATCCACAACAGCCTTTGCCTGTTCCAAAGAATAAACAGGGAAGCGTCCGACACCAATATCCAACCTGTCGTAAGCCAAATCGATACCTTCCGAATCGTCTAAAAAGCCGAAATAATCGTCCACTACAAACGACGATGTTTCAAACACCGAGTTAACACTTTGGAAAGTCAACAAACGGCGAATAGGTTTTTCTGCATACAAAATACCGCGGTTGTCAAAACTACCGTCGCCAAACAACAGCAAATAGCGTGGCATATCGGAGGGCGACACAGCCCTATCGTAAAACATTTTTACAAAACGTCGGTATGCGCTGGCATCGGGAGTACCCGAAGAAAATTCATTGAAAATAATCGAGCCGTCAACCACTACCACCGACATACCGTCAGCCTGACGATGGTATTCGGCTAAGCGTTGTGCTTCGCCCATAAAATCGACATTGGAAATGATAATCATGTCCGTTTGCGGCAGAGCGTGCAAATCCTGATTTGCAACAGCTCCAACAAACTCAGGAACAAAAAATTGTCCGTACGAAGGATTGACCGCTACAAATTCATTCAACGTATCGGTGGAAGCTACAAACGCCAAATCCTGCTCTACCCATTCAGTGTACATTTGTATAATGTTGAACGGATTGGTAATATTCCACACCTGAGTAGTTGCATTTGCATTCGAAAGTAAATAACGGTGCGTTTTTCTTTGTGCCAAATAATCGATATTACGGAAGAAAAGCGGAGCTTCGCCGACCATTTTCAATGCCCGTTTCACATTCAATTCGAAATAGTTCAGCCAACCACGCGCAGTTGGCTGGTTAAACGTAAGGTTTAAATTCAATTGATTGCCGACAGGCGAAGTAAAATAAGCAACCGAATTGGATGTTTTCGCAAATTCGTGAATGGCTGACCCTTCCAAAGGCGGAAGTGTGGCAGTGCAAATTTCAACATCGTTGGCATAGAGACGAAACGTAGAATAATAGTTCCAAAAGCGCGTGGCTACATCCAACACCACATACGCCGTCTCAGACAACATATTGGGAAACGGTGCCGTAAATTCGTAATAAGATTTTGAACCAAATTCTTCTCCGTAAAATTCGCGACCGGAATTAATGAGATTTACTAAATCTCTCTCGTGCACAAAATAGTCGGTAAAAGATGTAATATCACCATTTAAAGAGGTCAATGGGTCAGATTCGGGCACGATACGCTTGCCTGCTCCGCCGTCAGTAGTAAGGAAATAATAACCGGCATTGGAATAGACATTTTGGCGGTGACGAAAACGACCGTATTGGTACGACCAAGCCGTAGGACCTTTACCATAAAACAGAATAAAATCGCCTTCGTTAAAAACATTGTCGGCACCTTTTTCCATGTAAATCGGAACTTCGGGAAGGTCGTCAATGTACGGTTTGCGGAAATCTTCATCTATCATATTACCGCCATAGCCATACACTTTTATATTTTCGGAAGCCATGCCGATAGACGCTAATTCTTCGTAAGTTATTTTATAGATGCCCGTTTTGTTCACTTTAATTTTTTGCCATGTGCCGTTGCGTAAAACGGAATGCGCGGCATAACGGTCTGCCGGTAAAGCAGCAGCCGATTTTTGGATTGTATTCGTATGTTTTACTTCAAACGATTTTAATTTTTTAAATCCACCGTCGGTAGCCACAAATGGCAGCAAAGACAACAGTGTTGACGAAACTTTGCGTTCCGTAACCGTGCGCACTTTGAAGAGCAACGTTTCGGGAATATGTTCTACACGTTGCTTCAAAAAAAGCGTTTCTTCGGTCGTGCAAGCCTCATACACAGGATTGATAACTTCAAGACCGACTATTTCTGACACGGACAAGTTCCACCAAGGCAGCCCCGTTGCGTCAGGATAAAAAGCACCGTCGAAAGTCGGCACTTTTTGGTCATCGTTCTCCATATTCCATTTTTGCGGTGCTCGCCAAGTCAGTTGATAACTTTCGGCAAATCCCAACAACGGGAACAGCAATACTATTAGCAAATGGATTTTTTTCATGGCTCTATATAATAAAGTGCAAAGGTAATAAAAAACCGTTATCAATTATTCATTTGACATAAAAATCGAACATTAGTTTATTTTCCAAGAATCCTTGCAAGTGGTCGTTGATGGACACCTTTCCCACACCCGAAGGCGTTCCGGTATAAATCAAATCGCCCATTTTCAGGGTAAAAAAGCGACTAATGTAGGCAATCAGTGCATTAAAATCGAAAATCATTTGCGATGTATTACCGCGTTGCACCTCTTTACCGTTGAGTAAAAGATTAAAATTCAATGCTTTAGGATTACTAAAAGTCTCTAACGGAACAAATTCACTGATAACCGCAGAGCCATCGAACGCTTTTGAAATTTCCCATGGTCCGCCAATTGCTTTTTGCCTGTTTTGCAAGTCGCGCGCCGTAAAATCTACTCCCAAAGCCACTGCATCATAGTAACGGTCGGCAAATTTTTCGGCAATATTTTTGCCCAAACGACAAATTCTCAGCACCACTTCCGTTTCATAGTGAACTTCGTGCGAAAAATCGGGAATATAAAACGGTCGGTTATTCCTAAGCAATGCGGTGTCGGGCTTCATAAAAACAGTCGGTTCGGAAGCACACTGATGTTCCATCTCTTTGTTGTGCAAAGGATAATTCCAGCCTACAGCAAAAATTTTCATACATCTTCGTGTTTTTCGGTTTCCAACTCTTCTTTCAAACGATTGAAAATTAATGCTAAATGAGCGTACATTGATGTATTTTGCACTACAATATTTTCGGGTACACGGATGCGAAACGGCGTAAAATTCCAAATGGCGCGGATGCCTCCGGCAATCATTACATCAGCTACTTCCTGAGCATTATCAACCGGCACCGTCAGTACGCCGATATGTACATTCATCTGCTTTTGCAACGACATAAAATGATTGACGTGATGAATAGGAATTCGATTGATTTGCGTTCCTACTAACTCGTGTTTAACATCGAAAGCTGCCAAAATTTTAAGCCCGTACTGCAATAAACCGTGGTCGTGGAGCAGAGACGAACCCAAACTGCCTACACCAAACAAAAACGCTTCGTGCTGGTTGGCAAATCCCAAAAAATGGTTCAACGCAAAAATGAGTTCGTCCACATCGTAGCCGACACGCGTTTTTCCGGAAATGGTAACGTACGAAAAATCTTTCGCCACCAACGAAGCTTCAATGCCTATTTTTTTCGCTATTTGCGTGGACGACAGAAACTTAACCCCCTGACGTTTAGCCAACTGAGCGTAAGCCAAATACCACGGAAGACGCCGCAAAGCAGGTTCCGGTATTTTTAAAAATATATCAGGCATTCTTTCGCAATTTATACAAACATTAAACGTACGAAGGTACAAAAAATTTTGTTCCGACCATATTTTATCCTTAACTTTGTAAAATAAAAGCAGACTTTTTATGGCAAAATTAGATTGGAAAGAACGTCTAAACATTGTCTATTCCACCAACCCCGATTTTCAATACGAAAAAGCGGAACTGGAAGATGTTGAAACATTGTCGCCAAATCGGCAAATGCTGAAACTACAATTGGACAAACGCAACCGCGGCGGCAAGTCGGTTACACTCGTAACCGGTTTTGTGGGTACCGCAAACGATTTAAAAGAGTTGGGTAAGACGCTTAAAACAAAATGTGGCGTAGGTGGCTCGGTAAAAGACGGCGAAATTCTCATACAAGGCGACTTCCGCACCAAAATAGAGACTGTTCTCACCAAAATGGGCTACAAATGCAAACGCATAGGCGGATAAAAAAGTCGGACACAAAATTTCATTTAACGTATGGTTACTTGCGTAGCACCAAAACCGTATTGTTGGAACGAAGCGTCCTGAAAATAGCAAGTGCGGTAGGACGTTTTCAAAACCTTTTCAATCTCTTTGCGCAATACACCTTCACCTTTTCCGTGAATAAAAACAATTTTTTGACCTCTCTTTTTAAGGTTGGCACGCATCACTTCGTTGAACTTGCCCAATTGCACTTGTAACATATCAAAATTGCTCATACCGACCGTAGAATCGACTAATTGGTTGATATGTAAATCAACTTCGATGACCGTATTTTTATTGACTTTCGCAGGGAAACGTTTTTTGGGCTCAACCCGCTCTTTTTGCGCCAACGCCGACTTCAGTTCAGCTTCCACAATGCGGTAATCTTCCGCCACGCCGTCGTTTTCGATAATGGGCAGCAACCATGCTTTTTTGTCGAAATAATCGTTTTCCGTAAAACTGTGAAGTTTGTAAAATTTGGTCGGGTCAATAGTCAAAACAGTATCAATAACGGGTTTTACGGTAAATGATTTGTTCTTTTTGTACGCTATTGCCTGAAAACGAATTGATGTAAAAGCGTTTACGTCCTCTTTTTCCACAGTTTCCAGCCACAGTTTTGTTTGTGGTTCTACCACGCCATTTTCTTTCAGTTCCAATTCATCTTCACCGCGAAAAAAATTGAAAGACAAGTAATAATTGCTCGAATTGACCAAATAACACTCTGTTTTGGTGGTTTGCATCTGTTTCAAATCGTCGGGCACTAAAGCCAAATAAACCGACAGAGCTTCACCTTCTTTAGTTTCCTCCGATTCGTCAAATTCGTAAACGGGCGTTTCTTGAACAGGCTCATTTTCAATAACTTGTTCGGGAATAGTTTTATCCTCTGTCGGAAAATTATATTGATTTACCGTATTGACCACCACTACTTCATTCGCCAACACCGGTGTTTCAAAACCGTCCGACTCTAACACATAAACCAAATTTTTCTGAATTTTGCTTATCACACCTCCGCCAACAGCATTAAGGTAGCGGACTTTATCACCAATTTTTACCATCTCTTTATCAGTTTTTCAATCTTTGCAATTGCTTAAAAAGCGTTTATTTGCATCACACAAAAGTAGTGCTAATTTTTCAAACAACAATAATAAAACGATTAAGCTCTGTACATCATTATATTAAAGGAAAAAGCTCTTTTTGCAATTTATCAAAAGAAACATTCGGCTTCTTTCAAAAAAATCCATTAATTTTGACACCCGTAAAAAAGAAGCGATGATACCCGAAGAAATACCTATCAGCAACTACGATTACCCACTACCCGACAGCCGCATAGCCAAATTTCCACTTCGGCAACGCGATGCTTCAAAATTACTTATTTGGAATAAAGGCAGCATTTCCGAACGCCATTTTTACGACATTCCCGAACTTTTAGATTCCAACGATTTGTTGGTTTACAACAACACGCGCGTTATTCAAGCTCGCCTTGTTTTCTACAAATCAACCGGCGCGCGAATTGAAATATTTTGTTTAGAACCACACACGCCCAACGACTATCAGTTGATTTTTCAAACTACTCGCCAATGCGTATGGACGTGCCTTGTAGGTAATCTAAAAAAATGGAAAAATGGCAAACTTACCAACTCTGTCAGCATCAATGAGGAAACGACTACCATAGAGATAGAACGCCTGCACACTGAAAATGAAATGTCGCACCAAATAGCTTTCACGTGGAACAACGACAATGCCACTTTTGCCGATATACTCGAACAATTGGGCGAATTGCCGATACCGCCCTACCTCAACCGCAAAACGGAAGAATCGGACAAAACTACCTACCAAACAGTCTATTCCAAAATAAAAGGGTCGGTAGCCGCCCCCACAGCAGGTTTGCACTTTACACAAGATGTGCTGGACAAAATTGCCGCTAAAAGTATTGAACGCGAAGAAATTACACTGCACGTCGGCGCAGGAACATTCAAACCTGTAAAATCGGCTGTTATCGGTCAGCACGAAATGCATACCGAATTTTTTTCAATACGTAAAAGTTCACTTGAACGCATTATCGCCAATTTGGGACACATTGCTGCCGTAGGCACCACTTCGGTACGCACTTTGGAAAGCCTCTATTACTTGGGGTGTAATCTCCACAACAAAAAAACGGACTTTTGCGTTGCACAATGGCAACCTTACAAAGAATTGAACACGCTAACCGCCCAAGAAGCTTTACAGGAAATTGCCGACTACATGGCAAAAAACAATCTCACTTACATCAATGCTGCAACGCAAATCATCATTGCCCCGGGATTTCAGTTTCGTATTGTCAATAAAATGATTACTAATTTTCACCAACCCAAAAGCACTCTTTTACTGCTGATTTCTGCCTTTGTTGAAAGCGATAATTGGAAAAACATTTACCGCTACGCTCTTGATAACGAATTTCGCTTTCTCAGTTACGGCGACAGTTCGTTGCTGATAAAATAACACAGTTACAGCACACAACAAAAAGAGGATGCCTTTTTCAAGCATCCTCTTTTTATAAGGTTTGTCTGACTAAACTTATTAGTTAATTGCGTTTGCCAAATCAGCACCGGCTTTAAATTTAGCAACTTTTTTAGCTGCAATGGTAATTGGTTTCTTTGTTGCGGGGTTGATACCTTTGCGTGCGCTACGTTTTGCAACAGAAAATGTACCGAAGCCTACCAAGCTAACTTTATCACCAGCTGCAAGAGCCTTAACGATACTTGCTGTAACAGCTTCAAGAGCTTTTTTAGAATCTACTTTGCTAAGACCAGCTTTCTCAGCAATCGCATTAATTAAATCTGCTTTGTTCATAATTAAAAAGATTTGGGGTTAAAAAAAAATATTTGAAATACTCCGACAAAAATAAACCAAATATTTGTGTGAAACAAATTTTTGAAACATTTTTTTGCACAAAAACAAAAAAAAAATGTATTTTCAGACAAAAATTGCATTTTAACGCTCTTTTTTGCCTATTTTTGCACAAAATTTCAGCTTAAATGAGTTCAAATCGATTTTCTACCTTCTTCAAAGAGTATCCGGCAGTGGCAAATCTCATTGCCATAAACCTGATTTTTTGGTTTGCAAGCATCTTTTTACCCGCAAAAACGGGCTTCGATGTCGTAAAATTTCTTGGAATGCACTATTGGAGCTCCGATTTATTCAATCCGTTGCAGATGATTTCATATATGTTTCTGCATGACACCGGCTCTTTTGCGCATCTGTTTTTTAATATGTTTGGCGTGTATATGTTCGGTCGAATTTTGGAACAAGTATGGGGAACGAAAAAATTTTTGTTCTATTACTTGCTGACAGGCTTCGGAGCTGCCATTATACAACAACTATTCTGGACAATTGATTTAGCGGGCGTTACTTCGGCTTTAAACACAGCCATTGCCACCAATTCGGGCAAAACACTCGTTCCGTTTCAGCACCTGTTTCAGCGATGGTTTACTGGCGATATTAGCCAAATTACGGCAATTGATGCTATTTGGCTGAAAGAAATGTTACTCAACGCTCCTGTTACTATAGGTGCTTCAGGGGCTTTATTCGGGCTGCTTTTGGCTTTCGGCTGGATGTTTCCCGACATCAAACTCTTTGTTTTGTTTATTCCCGTGCCCATAAGAGCACGCATTTTCGTTATTATCTACGGTGTGGCAGAACTCTTTTTGGGAGTGGCTAACTTCAGCGGCGACAATGTGGCGCACTTCGCACACCTCGGCGGCATGTTTTTTGGTGTTTTAATTCTTTTATACTGGAAAAAGAAAGGACGTTTATTTTCACAATCATGAGCCAATTTTTTAATTTCATACACAACAAATACCAAAACGGCACAACTCTCATTAGATTGATTTTCATTAATGTAGGTGTGTTTCTGCTCATTCGCATAGCCTTCATTGTGCTTCAACTTTTCAACCTTTCCGGTGACCATTTTTTGCACTACATTGAAATGCCGGCTGCACTAAACACGTTTATTAAACAACCGTGGAGTGTAATTAGCTATATGTTTTTGCATTACGATTTTTTTCACCTTTTCTTTAATATGTTATGCCTCTATTGGTTTGGAAAATTCTTTTTGGATAGTTTTTCGCAAAAACAGTTGGTAGGCGTTTACCTTTGGGGAGGCATTGCGGGAACAGCCGTTTACTTTGCGGCTTACAATCTGTTTCCGCTATTTGCCAATAGAGTAGCAACTTCGTACCTTTTAGGAGCTTCGGCTTCGGTAATGGCAATTTTGGTTGTAGCGGCAATAGCTACGCCCAATGCCACCATACGGTTAATTTTTATTGGTGATGTAAAATTAAAATATATTGCTATTATCACCTTTTTATTGAGTGCATTCGGGACAACATCGAGTAATGCCGGCGGCGAATTTGCCCATATCGGCGGAGCATTGATGGGTTACATCTACGCCCGACTACTCTATCGTGGCAACGATTTAACGCAACCGGTAACGCGTGTCATCAATTGGTTTGCCAACTTGTTTAAACCCAAACCAAAAATGCGCAAAATAAAATTTTCGAAAAAACCGAAATCGGATGCCGAATACAATTACGAAAAGAAACAGGCAGAAAAAAATATCGATATCATTTTGGACAAAATAAAAAAGAGCGGTTATCAAAGTCTTACCGACGAAGAGAAACAACAACTATTTAACCAAAGTAAAAAAATGTAATTCAACCATGTTCCGCAGCGCCATCAAATATTTGGCTTTACTCATCAACCTATTCTTTTCGTTGATGTACATTTTCGGATTGCTGGCAGCCGTAGTACCATCCAATAAGTTTGTGTGGTTCAGCTATTTCGGACTTTTTTTTCCGTTACTCGTACTTATTCAATTAGGTTTCGGCATTTTTTGGTTGTTCCGCCGCCACAAATGGTATTGTCTCATCTCTTTTGGATTGTTAATCCTAACATTGCCGGCAGTAAATAGAGTTTTTTCCGTTCCACTCCGACAGAAGACCGCAGTAGCTCAACGCCCAACGCTTAAACTGCTCACTTACAACATTTCCATATTCAGCGGCGAAAAAAAATATAAGGAAATCATGCGCTTGATAGAAGAACAAGATGCCGATATTGTTTGCCTACAAGAGTTCGGTTTTTACAACCGAAACAGCCGTTTGAATGAAAAAGATATTTTAACCCGATTTTACATTAAATATCCCTATAGACATTTGTGGTACAAAAATCAACGTGGCGATATGTCGTGGGGAGTGGCTACGTTTTCAAAATATCCCATTATAAAAAAGCGCAAAGTGAACTACGCATCAGCCTATAACGTCAGCATCTATTCCGACATTGTGATAAACGGCGATACTCTGCGCCTTTTCAACAACCATTTGGAATCGAACAAATTTACCTTGGGCGATATGAAACGCTACAAGGAACTGTCGGACAATTTTAACAGCGAAAAGCTGCGTTCCGTTACCGAAAAAATGTCCACTAAACTCAGTTCCGCTTACCGTGTTCGTGCAAAACAGGCACAAATTATCGCCAAAGAGATAGCTCAATCACCTTATCCTGTAGTGGCGTGTGGCGACTTTAACGACGTACCGCAATCGTACGCTTACCACACCATAGCAAAAAACATGACGGATATTATTATCGCAACCAAATGGGGCTACCACTATACATTTCATAGCAATGGCATACTGGTAAACATTGACCATGTGTTAGCGAGCAAAAATCGGATAATTCCCTTATCAAGTAACATTATCCATATCGATTACTCCGACCATTACCCTGTTTTAGCGGAATTTCAGATAAAACATTAACAAAAGGTACAAATATAACAAAAGCGGAATGGATATATTATCACATTCCGCCTGTTTTTAATTGTTTAATTTACAAATCGTTATTCTAAAGCGCGTTTTAGCGCATCTCTCATATCTCGTGCATAATAGAAAGTCAGACCTTTGAGGTACAATTCTTTAATTTCTTCTACGTCTTTTCGATTTTCTTCGCACAAGATAATCTGCTTGATACCGGCACGTTTTGCTGCCAAAATCTTCTCTTTTATTCCGCCTACAGGCAAAAGTTTTCCGCGCAATGTTATTTCGCCGGTCATAGCCAAACTTTTCTGCACTTTGCGTTTGGTAAAAGCTGAAGTTAAAGCCGTTAGCATCGTTATTCCCGCCGACGGTCCATCTTTTGGAATGGCTCCTTCCGGCACATGAACATGCACATTGTATTCGTCGAACATACTTTCAGGAATACCCCACTCTTCGGCATGAGCATGCAAATATTCAAGCGCAATCACTGCCGATTCTTTCATCACTTCGCCTAAATTTCCCGTCAAAGTCAGTTTCGGTGTTTTGCTTTTGCTCAAACTTGACTCGATGAAAAGAATTTCACCGCCGACTTTTGTCCAAGCTAATCCGGTAACGACGCCAATTTCACCTTTACCTTCATATTTATCTTTTTCATAAGAGCTGACTCCTAAATATTCTGTGAGGTCTTCCGCCTTTATGGTGCGATTATACTCCTCGCCGGCAGCTATTTTGCGCGCTACTTTGCGCATAATTTTCGCCAATACGCGGTCTAATTCACGCACACCCGACTCACGCGTATAGTTTTCGATAATTTTTTCTATTGCTGTCTTGGAAAATTTCAAATCTTTTTTAAAGATACCATGATTTTCCAACTGTTTCGGGATAAGATAGTGTGAAGCTATTTCGCGTTTTTCTTCCAAAATATAGCCACTCACCTCTATCAATTCCATTCTGTCCAAAAGTGGTCTCGAAATGGTGTTCAGACTGTTGGCTGTGGCAATAAACAACACTTTTGACAAATCGTAATCGACATCAAGGAAATTGTCGTGGAAAGTGCTATTTTGCTCAGGGTCAAGCACTTCAAGCAGAGCCGATGCGGGATCGCCTTTGTAATCGGAACTGACTTTATCAATTTCGTCCAACACAAAAACAGGATTGGAAACTCCTACTTTATTCAGATTTTGTATGATGCGTCCGGGCATAGCACCGATATAAGTGCGCCGATGACCCCGTATTTCGGCTTCATCGTGCAATCCGCCCAGTGACATACGGATATATTTACGATTGAGCGTTTCGGCAATGGATTTTCCTAACGACGTTTTACCAACCCCCGGAGGTCCGTACAGACACAAAATAGGAGCTTTCAGGTCACCTTTAAGTTTTAAAACTGCCAAATGTTCTATAATGCGTTCCTTGACTTTTTCCATGCCAAAATGGTCTCTGTCAAGAATTTGTTGCGCCTTTTTTATGTCGAAATTATCCTTAGTATATTCGTTCCACGGCAAATTGACCAATGTTTCAAGATAATTCATCTGTACCGAATAATCGGGTGAGTGCGGATGTGTGCGTTCCAACTTTTTTACCTCTTTTTCAAATAAATCCGCTACTTTTTTATCCCATTTTTTCTTTTTCGCTTTAGCGCGCAATTCCTTAACATCCGAAGCATCGTTGCCCAACTCCTCTTGAATAGTTTTAATCTGTTGGTGCAAATAGTATTCGCGCTGCTGTTGGTCAATATCCAAACGTGCTTTCGATTGTATGGACGCTTTTATTTCCAGCAACTGCGATTCACGGTTGAGCAAATCCAGCAATTGATAACCGCGTTCCTTCACATCGTCTATTTCGAGCAGATGTTCCTTGTCGTTCAGTTTAAAGCCAAAATTGGCACAAATAAAATTGATAAGCGACATCGGCTGGTCGATATTGCGCACGGCAAACGACGCTTCATCAGGCATAGAACCGGAGTTTTTGATAATTTTTAGCGCCAACTCCTTGATAGCTTCAAACAATGCCGTAAAAATTTTATCGTCAGGTGTGGGAACAATATCATTCACAAAAAGCACTTTGGCTGACATTGCCGGCGAAGTGGTTACCATTTGGCTGATTCGTGCACGTTTTTTACCGTGTACAATAGCCGTTATCGAACCGTCGGGCATCTCCAATATGCGGATAATGCTGGCAACCGTTCCTATCGGGAAAAGGTCGGATTCATTCGGATTTTCCACTCTATTGTCGCGCTGAGTTGCCACAAATATTTCGAGACCGTTATTGTAAGCGTCGCGAATGGTTTTCAACGATTTTTTTCGTCCTACGGAAACAGGCATCACCACCGTAGGGAAAAGCACCATATTGCGCAAAGGCAACACCAATAATTCATCACCGTCTTTGGCGTTAGGTTCTTCCTTGCCATCTTCCTCAGAAATCAACGGAATAAAGTTGCTGCTTATCTCTTCCGAATCGTCTTCTCTAAAAATATCTTTAATGTTAAATTTCATAATCAGTTTTTATTCATCTTTGTCATTTACCTACCAAATAGTATGCCGTATTGGCTGAACTGACATTTTGTCAAACTTTTCAAAAAAAGCAATTGCAAAATTACACTATTTTCCTCAATTTAGAGCAGTTTAAATGCTCCGACAAAAAAAATAACTAAATTGCTCTTTTCCAATAGAAATATTTGTATCTTTGTTTTTTGATATGGGAAGCCAAGACGATATATATATGTTGCGCTGCCTACAATTGGCATCGAACGGCATTTCGGACACTGCCCCCAATCCTATGGTGGGCTGCGTTATTGTACACAATGACACCATTATCGGCGAAGGCTATCACCAACGTTGCGGCTTTCCGCACGCTGAAGTGAACGCTATTAACAGCGTAAAAGCAGAAAACGAATCTCTTTTGCCCGAATCTACACTGTATGTCAATTTGGAACCCTGTTCGCACTACGGGAAAACGCCGCCATGCAGCCAATTAATTATCACAAAAAAAATAAAACGTGTGGTAATTGGCATGAGCGACCCCAACGAAAAAGTGAACGGAAACGGTATAGAACAGCTACGCAAAGCAGGAATTGACGTTACGGTAGGCGTTTTGGAACAACAATGTCGGCAATTAAACAGACGTTTTATCACGTTCCAAACAAAAAAACGCCCCTATGTGATACTAAAATGGGCACAAACCGCTGACGGCATGATAGATGCCCTGCGCACCGATGCTTCAACACCCCCGATACGCATTTCGAACGACTTTACAAAAAAGACAAATCACCAATTGCGCACACAAGAAGCTGCCATTTTGGTCGGTACGCGCACCGCTTTATTGGACAATCCGCACCTAACTGTTAGAAAATGGGTAGGACGAAATCCGGTACGAATTTGCATTGACAGGACGCTTAAACTGCCCACCGACAGCCACTTAATGGACGACTCCACTCCGACACTTATCTTTACCGAAAAACAGTGCGCCAATCTCACACATACGGAATTTATACAAACCGACTTCACAAACAATCTCGCACAACAAATTTTAGACGAACTCTATCGACGACAACTGACATCGATGATTGTGGAAGGCGGCACAAAAACGCTACAACTGTTTATTGACAGTGATTTATGGGATGAATGTCGCATAGAAACAGGAGCGATGCGACTCAATGCTGACGGCATAAAAGCGCCCGAAATAAAAATGAAAGTAACAGATATACATTTTTACGGACAACAAAAAATAGAAATAGGAATACCGCTATAAAATGATTTGGACAGCTTCAGATATTATCTATTGGGTAGCCGTGGCTTTCATTATCTATATGATTGTATCGGTCATCGGCGTTATTTTGCTTGAAAACCGCAATCCGCTCAATTCGCTTACTTGGATTCTTATTTTGATTTTACTTCCTGTTATCGGGCTGATACTCTACTTTTTTCTGGGACAAAATTTCCGCCATAAAAAAATCATTTCCAAACGCAGCATCAAAAAAATAGCCGTACAACCCATCGACGAAACTATTAACGCCGACATCGTCTTTCCGGAAGAGACAAAAAAAATAATACGCCTGTTTAAAAACAACAGCAAGACTCCGCTTTACGAAATTTCCAAGATAGAAATACATACTACCGGCAAAGAGACGTTCGACGCTCTACTGAAAGATATCGAAAATGCCACAAACCACATTCACATAGAGTTTTACATTATCGAAGATGATGAATTGGGAAGTCATTTGCGCAATTTGCTCATGCAAAAAGCCCAACAAGGCGTGCGCGTTCGTGTCATCTACGACTATGTGGGCGGTTGGAAACTTAAGAAAAAACATATCCGTTCGATGATAAAAGCCGGTGTCTATATCCGACCATTCCTACCCGTTCACCCCAGCATCGGATTTAGCAAAATAAATTACCGCAACCATCGAAAATTGGTTGTTATCGACGGGAAAATAGGCTATACCGGCGGTATTAATGTCGCCGACCGCTACCTGAAAGGTAACCAATTGGGAATGTGGCGCGACACTCAGGTACGCTTGGAAGGCACTATTGTTTACGGTATGCAAAACGCATTTTTAGTTGATTGGTATTTTGTTGATAACAAGCCTATTAAAGCAAAAAAATATTATCCCGATATTCCTCAAAACAACAACGGAAAATATGGTCAAGTTGTTACTTCCGGACCCGACACAGATTGGGAAAACATTATGCAAGGCATTGTTACCATGATAAATAACGCACAAGAATACATTTACATTCATACGCCGTATTTTTTACCGACTGAAAGCGTACAGACAGCACTTGAAACGGCAGCTTTAAGCGGTGTTGACGTGCGCCTGATGCTTCCCGAAAAATCAGACGTAAAATTGGTGTCTCTCGCCAGCCAATCGTATTTACAACATTTGATAGAAGCCAACGTACGCGTATATTTCTACCAAAACAATTTTTTACATAGTAAAGCCATTGTCGTTGATAACCAAATTTCGACCATTGGCTCTGCCAATATGGACATTCGCAGTTACGAACAAAACTTTGAGTTGAACGTGTTTATTTACGACCAAGATACCGCCAAGCAACTCAAGCGATTTTTCAAAAAAGATTTGAAATTATGCCGCGAACTCAAACTTAATTCGTGGAAAAAACGCAAAAAATCGAAAAAAATAGCTGAATCGTTGGCACGATTGTTTAGTCCCATTTTGTAGGTTGCTCAATTTCGCACATCAGACGTTTTTTTGTAACTTTGCGCCAAATTATTCCCACTATACTAATGGAACAAAACAAACTTTTATCCCGCCTCGAAGGTCTGGTCAATCGCTTCAAAGAAATATCTACGCTCATAACCGACCCATCGGTTATCGCCGATATGCAACGCTTCGTAAGGCTCAACAAAGAATATACACATTTGGGGAAAATTGTTGCCAAACGCAACGAGTATCACCTTTTATTGAGCAACCTGAAAGAAGCAAAAACCATTTTGGAAACCGAAAACGACCCAGAAATGCGTGAAATGGCGAAATCCGAAATAGAGGAAATTGAGACAAAAATTGAACCTTTGGAAGAAGAGATAAAAATTTTACTCATTCCTGCCGACCCTGAAGATGAAAAAAACGCTACCGTAGAAATAAGAAGCGGCACAGGTGGCGACGAAGCTGCCATTTTCGCCGGCGATTTGTTTAAAATGTACAGCCGTTACTGCGAAAATAAAGGTTGGAAAACCGAAATTACCATTATCAGCGAAGGCACATCGGGCGGCTACAAAGAAATTGCCTTTAAAGTTAGTGGCGACAACGTTTATGGCACGCTAAAATACGAAAGCGGCGTACATCGTGTTCAGCGCGTACCGCAAACGGAAACGCAGGGGCGCGTTCACACTTCAGCGGCTACTGTGGCTGTGTTGCCGGAAGCAGAAGAGGTGGATGTAGAAATAAATCCTGCCGATTTGGAGTTTCAAACTGCACGTTCGAGCGGCGCAGGAGGTCAAAATGTCAATAAAGTAGAAACAAAAGTGCAACTCACCCACAAGCCCACCGGCATTATGGTGCAGTGTCAAGTGGCACGTTCGCAACTTAAAAATAAGGAAATGGCACTGCAAATGCTACGCAACAAACTTTACGACATCAAATTGCAAGAACAGCTCTCCACCATCACATCAAAACGCCGCACAATGGTTTCGACAGGCGACCGGTCGGCAAAAATACGCACTTACAACTATCCGCAAGGACGCATCACCGACCACCGCATCAACTACACTACTTATAATTTATCTGCTTTTATGAACGGCGATATACAAGATTGTATCAATCATCTGATAGTGGCAGAAAACGCCGAAAAGCTGAAAGAAGGCGAACTCTAAAAAAATACGGGACATCTTTTGATGTCCCGTATTTTTATTATTGCGTTTACTTTTTAATAAGATATTCGGCTATTTGCACGGCATTGAGTGCGGCACCTTTTTTGATTTGATCGCCTACACACCAAAATGTCAAACCGTTAGGATTTGCCAAATCCTGACGAATACGCCCTACATAAACGGGATTTTTTCCTGCAACGAACAACGGCATCGGATATTCTTTTTTCTCGGGATTATCCAAAAGCACAATACCTTCAGCAGACTCGAATGCTTTGCGTGCCATTTCTACCGTTATCGGCTTTTCTGTTTCCACCCAAACACTTTCCGAATGAGCACGCAACGACGGTACGCGCACGCATGTGGCACTCACTTCTACATCGGAATGCATTATTTTTCGCGTTTCGTGGTACATTTTCATTTCCTCTTTCGTGTAGCCGTTTTCGGTGAACACATCAATTTGCGGAATAAGATTATAAGCCAACTGATAGGCAAATTTATTTACCGTAACAGGTTTATTATTAATAATTTCGTAATATTGTTGTTCCAATTCTGCCATAGCTGCTGCTCCTGCACCGCTGGCGGCTTGATAAGTGGAAACGTGCACACGCTTAATATGCGACAAATCTTCGATAGGTTTCAAAGCTACTACCATTTGTATGGTCGTACAGTTGGGATTGGCAATAATGCCACGCGGACACAATTTTGCATCTTCGGCATTCACTTCCGGCACTACCAGCGGAACGTCTTTATCCATACGAAATGCGCTGGAATTGTCAATCATAAGGGCACCATAGCGGGTAATATCTTCGGCATATTCTTTGGACACAGAAGCACCCGCCGACGTAAATACAATATTCATACCCTTAAAACAATCGCCATGGCGCAACTCTTGCACCACATACGTTTTGCCGCAAAACGTATATTCTGTTCCCGCACTGCGAGACGACCCGAACAGCGTCAATTGTTCTATAGGAAACTTACGCTCTTCCAATACTTTTAAAAACTCTTGTCCTACGGCACCACTAGCGCCCACTATTGCTACATTCATATATTTATCAATTAATGTTATTGTTCGTTTTATCTTTTTATCTTATCTTTACACCCATAAAAAACAGTCGCAAAATTACAATATTTTACCTAATAAATAAACTTTTGTAATGAAAAGAATTTTATTTTTTCTCATTTTTTCATTTCCGACCCTAATTTTGGCACAATTTACGGAAAATTTTCTCGATGGCAACCTTACGGAAAATCCTCAATGGGTCGGTATAATCGACAAATTTACTATCATAAACGGCAGTCTGCAACTCAACGACTCTTCGGCAAGTGGCACTGCCAATAAAGCCTACCTCGCCACAGCATCGGAAGCGATTGAAAACGCAGAATGGCAATTGTCGGCAACCGTAAGAACCAACTTAACATCAGGCAATTACATACGTTTTTATATGTGTTCAAACAACGCGAACTTTACCGAAAACCTGCAAGGCTATTTCGTAATGGTCGGTGGCACGGCTAAAGAATTTGCACTCTACCGACAGGACGGCACAACCAACACAAAAATTATTGACGGAACAGACGGACGCGCAAGCAGCGAACTACCTATGCACTTTCAAATTAAGCTGACACGCAACGATAACGGATTTTGGCAACTTTTTTCCAAAGTCGGCGAAGAGCCGGATTTTGTGCAAGAAGGCGAAGTTACGGACAAAACGCATCCACAATCCTCATATTCAGGAATTTACATTTATTATTCCTCTTCTAACAAATATAATTTCCAAATTCACAGTATTTCAGCTACAGGCGATGCCTATACGCTAAAAATTCAGCAAATCAACCGACACGACATCGTTTTTTCGGAAATTATGGCTGACCCCGACCCTGTTGTCGGACTTCCCAATGCCGAATATGTAGAACTGTACAACCGCACCGATTCAGCTATTGACCTGTCGGGGTGGACGTTGGGAGTGGGCGATAAAACTGCTATTATAAAGGATGGCAACCTTCCCGCAAACGGTTTTTTACTGTTATGTTCAGAAAGTAACGCTCCGCTATTCGGTGTCGATTGTGCCCAAATGGCTTCGTTTCCTGCGCTTGTCAACAGCGGGCAACTTTTAACGCTCTACGACCGACAAAAAAATGTGGTTTCGTGGGTCAATTATTCCGACAAATGGTACGGCAATGATGCTTTCAAAAAAGACGGTGGCTGGTCGTTGGAACGCATTGATAACGACAACCTTAATGTTGACGAGCAAAATTGGACACCCTCCGTTGCGCCTTTGGGTGGAACGCCTTGCGCTGCCAATTCGGTAGCCGAAAAAATGGACGATTATACGCCTCCAAAACTTCTCTCCACAGAATATCTTTCACCAAAATCGCTACGATTGCATTTCAATAAAGAGATGAATTACAACAGTTTACAAAATAGCTCCAACTATACAAGCGACCAAATCGACATTGTAAAAGCAACAGCCGTAGAGCCTAAATGCGATGCCGTAGAGCTGACTTTTGACCGCGATTTGACTGAAAACGAAATTGTGAGCATTAACATTGACCATTTGTTGTGTATTTCTAACTTTCCTTTTACTTCCACTACCCGTTTCGCCATTCCACAACAAATTGAAGCACAAGATATTATCATTAACGAAATACTGTTCAATCCGGTAGGTGACGGCGAAGATTATGTGGAAATTTACAACCGCTCGAATAAAACCGTCAACCTTGCGCAACTCTTTTTAACCAGACGAAAAGGCGATTTTTTAGACACAAAAATAGCCGTATCGGACAAAGCTGCGCTGTTTTTTCCGCACAGCCATTTGGCATTAACTCCCTCACCGACTACCGTTTGCGCACAGTTTCAATGCAACGACACTTGCGCTTTGTGGACAACCAATCTGCCATCGTTGCCCGACGATAAAGGCAACATAATCGTTACGCTGAACGACGGCACCATTATTGACGAATTCAGCTATTCCGAAAAAATGCATCACGTTTTGCTCTACAACTACGAAGGCGTGTCGCTGGAACGAATAAATCCCGACATGGTAGCCAACAATCCTAAAAGTTGGCACTCGGCTTCTCTGGAATGCGGTTACGGAACTCCGGGCAGACGAAATTCGCACTACCAATCATTGGACATTGCATCCGAAGATAAAAACTTTTGGGTGGAACGGGAAGTTTTTTCGCCCGACAACGACGGCAACGACGACCTGCTGTTTATCTACTACCGACTGCCGAAAAGCGGATTTGCCGCTACGCTGACCATATATACTCCCAACGGGTTGAAAATTGGACAACCTTACACTAACGCATTGCTCGCAACGGAAGGTACACTGCAATGGGACGGACTCTCGGCAACGAAAACCATGTGTCAGATAGGCGTTTACGTTATTTTTGTAGAAGCCGTGCACCCCGACGGCGATACGGTGCGCCGCAAAATTCCGTGCGTACTTTCCACTTCTAAATAAATACAATAAAATTGATAATCAATAACCCATATCTACAAAAAAGTTTTATCTTTGCAAATGAATATTTAAAATAATGTGCCTATGAAACATTAGCGTAAAAAATTTACGCGCATCTTGAAAAATATATAGGAAAAAGCGTTTTAGCCTAATCGGGATTATTCGGAACTTCGACAATTTCAAATAATGTATCCAAGAGTAAGCTGCAAGAAACGCTCACGCCATCAGGCGTGGGCTTTGCTCGTTGGAATCTGGATACATTAGGGTAGTCGAAGACCCCGAATAATCAGATGAAAGCGAAATAAGTGCCACGCTTTTTTTATGCGCGTATTCCACTACCGGACACAACGGAGTATCTCGAAAAGCCGACAAAAGTGAGTAGAGAAAATTAGAATACTCGAAATGTTTATTAATTAATAAATTCGAGCAGACATAAAAAACAATATCAAAATTATGAGTGCTGTAAAATATCTTATGATGGTTATAACCTTTACTGGATTGAGTTCTTGCATGATAACAACTACAACAACTTATACCCGTACAATAAAAGAGCCAAAAAATGAATATATGGGGAACGAATATAAAGACATGACTGGGTGGAATGAAAATAAAATTTTACAAAAAATGTCCTCTCCACGCAGAAGAGAACCTGATGGAGCAGGAGGAACAATGTTAGTCTATGAAGATGTTAAAATTGTAACTGATGGACACGAATCTTATTCTTCTAATAGTAATACCACAAGTTATACCAATTATGGAAATTATGAATATATCACAGGGAACTCTACATCCCAAGCATCTACTAACAATACTTCTAGAATCGTTACAAAAGAACAAAAAAACTTCATTAATTTTTTTATTAACAAAGAAGGAAAATGTTATAATGTAACCACTAATATAGGAGATAAATGGAAATATACTCCTGGTGTTTATCAAGATTGTTATCAAAAATATAAAAGAGCAGATCCTGGTATATTAGTATGGTGGCTTTCACCTCCTTTTTTAATCCCTGGTATTATTGCTACAATTGTATATTTATGCTATAAAGACCCTAAACCACAAGGAAAAATTGTATGTGGTGCTACATATACAGAATAGATTTTATAAGGAGAAGAAATGAGTTCTTAAATTAAATTTAAACACTCATTTATCAATATTTTACTTTGCATAAAACATTCAGGTGTTGATTAAAGTAAACGCTTGAATGTTTTTTTGTGTACAACGCTATCGTTTTACACGGTTTTTTTATACCTTTGCAGAGAC
>Ga0116174_10001298_pt1 | contig 23113 bp, 20 predicted proteins | sample AD_UKC087_MetaG_FD_89801 | JGI IMG/M metagenome (GOLD analysis project Ga0116174, IMG submission 89801) | Active sludge microbial communities of municipal wastewater-treating anaerobic digesters from USA - AD_UKC087_MetaG | ecosystem: Engineered > Bioreactor > Anaerobic > Digestate | place: USA...
CCCCTCGAGGGCGTGGCGATAATCGCCGGCGTCGACCGCATACTCGACATGATGAGGACTATGGTCAATATCACCGGAGACATCGCCTGTTCGGTATTCGTAGCAGCGACCGAGGGCGAGCTCACAAAGAAATAGACTACATCTTCCGGTCTGGGGCCGTCCCGCAAAGGGACGGCCTTTTTTATCTCTGAATGCAATTCTTCTGATATGATTATTATTAACATTTTTTGCAAGCGGATGACCCATCCAGAAGAGTCCAAAGAGAGGAGTGTAGGCATTTGTTTTCCAGAAAGTTGACGATCCTGGTAATCGCAGCGCTGCTGCTGCTTTCTACTGCAGCTTCGGCGACCCTTCCGCAACTGAACCTTGAGAGGGCCCGTGAGCTGCTGAAGAGGGGTGAAAGGCCAGAGAGGGTCGAAGTGAACCTTGATGAGCTCGAGATCAATGAACAGGTCAACGTGACCGGTCCGAAAGCGTCCGTGCCCGGCAGCATAATAGTGAGGCTGAGCACTGCCGCAACGATTTCCTCCGCAGGCGGCTCCTTTGAAGAGGCGGTCGCGGGCCTGGGGGGCGAAATAGAAGACAAACTGGAAATGTCGCAAGGCGGCGGGCTTGCCGGACCTTCCAGCTCCGCTCCTGTTCGTTTCGCCTTCCTCAGGTTCCCTGAGGGCACAGATGTGGAGAAGACGATAGCAGAGCTGGAGAAGCTGCCGGGCGTATTATATGCGGAGCCCAACTACATATTCTATCCGGATGTAGTTTCGACCCCGCCGACCGACACCTACTTTGCGAACGGCTGGCAATACTACCTGTATAACGACGGCAGGCCTTATGTGTACATTTCCTCCTATGCGGGTACGCCCGGCTCGGACATCAAGGCCGTGCCTGCATGGAATTACGCAAGCACCGATTTCGGCCTCGACTCCTCGAGCGTGGTGGTGGGTGTCATCGACCAGGGCGTCTGTTTCTGGATACCTGAGCTGGCGCCGAACATGTGGGTGAACGAGGGCGAGTTCAATGTGGAGGAGGTGCCTGGCGTAAGCGGCGAGGGCATCGACGACGACGGCAACGGCTTCGTAGACGATGTGTTCGGATACGACTTCACACGAGACCTTGGGATAAACCTCTACGACAGCGGCTACTTCCCGTGGATGGAAGACCCTCATGGGACTCATGTCGCAGGCACGATATCTTCCGCCTGGAACGGGAAGGGCGTTGCTGGCGCTACCAGGAACGCCAAGATAATGAGCCTGAAGTTCCTGGGAGCCGAGGGCGGTTCCACGGACGATGCGATAAGGGCGCTTGCCTATGCTGCAAGGATGGGCGCTGACTTCACGACCAACAGCTGGGGCGGAGGCGAGCCCAGCCAGGCTCTGTCAGATGCCATCAAGGCTTCTGGCAAGCTCTTTATTACATCAGCCGGCAACGATGGCAACAACAACGATTTCTTCGGGCACTACCCTTCATCGTACGCAAATCCTGAATCTCCGTATTACTGCGAGAATGTAATCTCCGTCGCGGCGACAGACGCCAACGACAACCTCTCGGCGTATTCCTGCTACGGAGAAAAATCGGTGAACATAGCGGCGCCCGGCACTTTCATCCTTGCGCCGGTCCCTGCGAATAGCGGCGGAAACCTTGCATATTCATATTCCTGGTACACGGGGACATCCATGGCTACGCCGCTTGTGAGCTCAGTTGCCGCCATGCTCATAGCCCAGGACAAGGCAACCCCGGGGTATTCGCTTCCCCAGTACAGCGACCCTGACCCTGCAGGCGACTGGGATACGGTGAAGGAGATAATCCTGAACAGCGCTGAAAAGAAGGCACAGCTGGAAGGATATGTCAGCACCGGCGCCAGGCTCAATATGTACAATGCCCTCACATGGCAGAGGCTGCCCGGCGTCGCTTCCATAGAAGCCTCGACTACCTTCAGCAACGAGGCCCCAATAGACGTGCAGGTAAGCGTAGTGCTTGAAGGCGGAGCCGCGGCGTCATCTGTCAGCAGCAACATCGAACACAGATGGTATCTGACGAAACAGGACGCATGGTGGGCGCCTTACGACGTGTCAACCGAGCCCGTAATCGGACAGACTGCAACGATTACGATACCTAAGTACGGCGATTACAAGATCAGGTACGAGATGTACGACGTTGACAACGACATGGTGGTAACGACCTCTTACAAGCATGTGCTGGTGGCAGAGCCGGAGGCCGTATTGCTTGCACTGGACGACCAGTGGTACGGCTATGAGGATATGTCTTGGGTAGATGAAGTCGCATTCCTGCTTTGGGAGATACCTTACTACTACATCTATCCTCCCCTTGACATCCCTAGCACGGTGCCCAACGTGGTATTCTGGACCACGACCTATACGACCAGCGGCGTCATAAACGAGGAAGACGCGCTCTGGATAATCGACTACCTGAAAAACGGCGGGGGAAGGTTATTCCTGGCAAGCTACGAGATGCTGAACATGGTCGACGGATATTACGGCGAATCCGGGATGTCGCCTGGCACTGCGGCGGAGCTCCTCGAAACGCTGAAGATCGATGGATATATCACGGACCATACATACGCCGTTTCAGGCGACATGCCGCTTTATGAACCAATGGTGAACGTCGAGGGCGATTCCATAGCATGGGCTTACGACCTGAGCCTCGACCTCGAATACGACGTATGGTACGGCTTAATAAGCAACTACGGCGACGTGGTGACCGATTTCGGCCCGGGCGCCTATCCTTTCCTGCTTTCAACTTATGGCGGGGAGATCGACACCCCGGAGAGGGCGGCATACGGACTCAGCTATGCGGGAGACGACTACAGGCTGATATTCCTTGGAGCCCCCCTTGAGGCGATGCAGGGCCTTGACTTTGTAAACTGGGTGTTCGACTCAGAGTACGAAACGAACGGGGACATGTATAACTTCCTGTACTTCATCGCCAGCAGCTACGAATTCCTTATAGGAGAGGGCCCAGACAGGCTTGTGACATGGCTCGACTCGCCGAAGACCGGCGCCACCTACTCCAACATAAACTTCGAGTGGGGCATCAAGGACGACCCTGCAGCCACTCATAATGCGAGCCTCTGGTACAGGGTAGACGAGGCATCGGATTGGCAGCCCGTGACATTGATGGTGCCGGGTGAGGACCTGGAGTACGCATGGACGGACACCCCTGAAAAGCCAGGTACCCAGTACCAGGTCAAGATAGAGATGACCGATGCTGCCGACCCATCGAAGGTCGCCTACGACTTCGCCGGCCCCTTCGCATATTGGCCGGTGTCGACCACTAAAGGAGCCAGAGCTGGAGTCGACAGGGAAAACGGGCTGGTCAACTTCTTCGTGAATGCGGCGAAACCGGGCACTTTGTACGTATACGACCTGTCCGGCGTGCAGCTGTTCTCGCAGAGGGTCGAAGCAGGTCAGAGCACTGTTACATGGGACATGATGTACAAGGGCAAGAGGGTCGCCCGCGGCCTGTACGCGTTCAGGGTAGTCTATGAGGACGGCACCGGCTCTGAACTGGGCCGCGTGCTGATCAACTTCTAATTGAGGGAGGTGCGAACGATGATGAAGAAGGCGACGATAATAACGGCCCTTGCGATGGCAATCGTCATGGCATCGGCAGGAACGGGCATAGCCGCCGAGTATTGGGGCACCCTGCCCTCCCTTAAGCTGGGTTACTCGGTAAGGTCGGAAGGAATGGGAGGAGCGGGCCTTGCGCTGGTGGAGGACATCAGCACCGCAGGCCTGAACCCCGCGGCCCTTCCCACGACCAAGGGACTGAACCTCTACACGAACTACACCTCGGTCTTCGCCACCAACGGCAAGTTCAGCATGATCCTCGGAGGGAAATATGCCGGCCTTGCTTTCGACGTGCTCAGCGCCCCTGACGTGGAGATAACGGATGAATACGGAGCCGTCATAGGGGTCGGCGACTACTTTGAGGGGAACCTCGCCCTTCTCGGAGGGTATTCCATCAAGCTCGGCGCCAAGGGAGAAGTGGCGGTAGGCGCGTCGCTCAAGGCATTAGGGCAGTTCATGCCCGACAGCAACGGCTACGGGCTGTCACTGGACCTCGGCGCAATAGGGCGCTATGACTTCGGCAAAGTAGGCCTCAGCGCCGCATTGGTGCTGAGGAACGCCCCTGGGGTGATCTGGTATCCTGAAAGCGGCACGGTTACGCCGGTTGCCACAGCATCAGCTGCGGAGATGAGCTTCCTGGATTTCACCTACGCAGGTGGGGTGGCGGCGTATTTCCTCGACGACAAGCTGATAGTGGCCCTGGACGTCGATTCTGCAAGGGGCCTTTCGGCGGGCGTAGAGGGCAAGATATCCGTGCTCAGCCTGAGAGCTGGCATGGGATGGTGGACTGACAGGCCTCTGTCTTTCTCGATCGGCGCGGGACTGGACCTGTTCAAGGGGGCAAGGATCGATTACTCGTGGACTTACCTTGCGCACATGCCCGACAGACACAGGGCGGGCATCCTTATATCCTTCTGACCTATCGGAAAAGCATGGGCGGCGCGGGTTTCGGCCGGCGCCGCCTTTCCTGCGCGGTATTAGGTTGAAAGGGAACGACTTATTCCCTCACGGAAGTTATAATGGTATAGGAATTCTACCGACGGAGGGATAACCTTGAAGAGAACTATTGTCGCGGCACTGGTCATATCGCTCTTGATCGCTTTCGCTGGAAGCGCTTCTGCCACAGACGTGGTGTTCGGATTATCGTACAGGGTGGCGAGGCCGGCCGAGGAAGTCCCGGACCCTGGCAGCAACTTCAAGGCCAACCTCGGCATAAAGCTGGACATCTCCAAGTTCTTCGAAACCCACATGTCATTGAAGCTGGGCACTGTTGTGGAAGACATCGCTGATCCGCTCTCGATGAAGCACTTCGGCCTGGCCGGAGAGCTCGATGCGATATTCACCCTAATCAACTGGCAGATAAGCGAGGACTATCTCCTCAAGGTGGGGCCGCTGGCTGGGCTCACCTTCGCAAATGGGCCTGCGTACCAGCCAGACGGGAAACTCGACCTGGTCCTCGGAGCATATACCCGCTTCGACTTCCTCGAAAGCTTCAGCATCGACGGAAAGATCGGGTACGGCTTCATGAGCAAGGCCGTGGTCGCCGGCATGGGCATGGAGTATGCCTTCAACAAGAGCTGGTTCATCAGGGCCGACTTCGAGGCGATGAGGAAGAACGGCTTCCTTAGCATTTCGGGGGGCTACAGGTTCTAATATTTCTTTTCGGGGTGTGCGTTATGTCTTCAAACCGCGGACGGGGCCTGTACATGCTCCTTGTCATCGCTTCCTCGCTCCTGATCATCCTAACTTCTTCCATTAATGTCATGGCCCTGCCGCCGTATGAGTTCAGCTGGCCCAGGAAGGGCAGCATACAGCTGAACATGAGCGGGGAGGGCTTCAGCGTAAGCTTCTCCGACCCCATACAGCTGACGGCAAAGGCCTCGATAGGCCTAATACTGGTCCTGGATGGATGGAAACATGATTTCCTGGGATCCATGGTCGTGAAGAACGGCGAGCTGCCGGCGATAGGCGTTCTGAAGGTGGGCCCTTTCGGAGCATACTGGGACAAGTGGCGTATTTCCAGCACTTACGGCAATCTGAACGTTTCCGCCGGGGACATCGCCGCCCAGGGCGCATTCGCGAAGTACCTTCCCGTGACGACCCTCTATGGGGGGGCCGTTTCTTTATCAGGCAAGCTGACAGGGGCCCTTAAGGACTTCGGATATTCGGTTTTCGGCATGGCGGGCCAAAACAGCCTAAGGAGGGCCGGAACTGCAACGACGCTGAACGTTGCGGGAGCGGCTTTCCAGGCAGACTACAAAGGGCTCACCAAGGCCTCCTTCTCGCTTATGGAGGGCATCAACGCGGCTTCAGGCATCAAGCTCGCCTCTGGCAGCGTATCGAACGATTTCTCAGGGCATAGGCTTACGCTTGAGGGTGCGCTCTCGGAAGAGACCTCAAGCGGCAGGGAAGGTTGGTATGCGAGCCTTTCCTATGTTTCCACTTACAACAAGAAATATACTTTGAGCTCCAACGTCGACTATACCAGCAGCGGGTTCCAGAAGATCACCCCCTCGTTCACGCAGCTTGGCGGGCAGATCTATTCCGGAGCCTCCCTGATAATCGCACTCACGCCGGCCTGGAAGGGATCCGAAAGCGTGACCCTCAAGGCGGGTTTCTCAAAGGACAACATCGAAAAGGCCAAAGCGTCTTCGATAACCACCTGGGAGGGCAGCGCCCTTTACTCGGCTTCCGGTTTTGCGCCCTCTTCGACGGGATCGGCATCGATATCCCTGGTCAGGTCCTATGACGACCTTGAGGTCAGGAAAACCGACACCACGAAGCTGACGCTGGACTTGAAATACTCTTACACAACTGTGAAAGACAAGGCTACCGTGGTCATTGCCTTCACTGCGCTGCAGGTCCTACAGGTCAACCATGTGAATGACCTGGCGACCGTAACTGTAACTGATACAGCCTCGCTGACCGTAACGGACGGGCCTTACAGCTTCACCGGCAAGGGGAGCCTCTATGTCGTAGGCAGCGGAACCGCCAAGACTATAACCATGGTTCCGGACCTGGAGATGACTCTGGCAAGGACTTTCGACAAACCTGCGATAACGATCTCCGCCAGGGCGAAGCTGAGCAGCACGGACACAATCAACTACAGCACCAGCAAAATCACTGCGGGCACGAGCTATCTCATAATCAATCCTGTATTGAGCTGGAAGGTGCTCACCTATTTCAACCTTTCGTTCAGGTACACGGGGACCCTCAAGTTCGGAAGCCTGGTCCCCGAGCCTTCATGGACCAACTCTTTCGGCCTCGGCCTTGGGTTCAAAATCTGACCAAGTGGAGGTTCAACCATGCGACAAAGGGATTCTTATGCGGAGCCGTTCAGGATCAAAAGCGTCGAACCTATCAGGATGACGACCAGGGAACACAGGGCGAAAGCAATCGCCTATGCCGACTACAACCTCTTCAACCTCGCGTCAGATGACGTCTACATCGACCTGCTGACCGACTCCGGCACCGGAGCGATGAGCGACGCCCAGTGGGCGGCTATGATGACAGGCGACGAGGCGTATGCCGGAAGCAGGAGCTACTACCAGCTTAATGCAGCGGTGAAGGACACCTTCGGTTATGACTATTTCCTGCCGGTGCACCAGGGCCGCGGGGCCGAGCAGGTCTTCATGGCCATGATGGTGAAGCCGGGCGACACCGTGCCCGGGAACATGCACTTCGATACCACCATAGGACACATCCTCCTCAAAGGCGGCGTGCCGCTGGACCTGGTCGCTGACAAGGGCTACCTGATAGAGAGCGACGACCCCTTCAAAGGCGACATCGACCTGGACAAGCTGGAAGATGTGCTGTCCGACAGAAGCCTCAGCGTACCTTTCGTCCTTATGACGATAACCTGCAACTCGAACGGCGGTCAGCCGGTATCCATGGCCAACATCAGGGCCGCATCGGAGATATGCAGAAGGCACGGCAAGAAGATGTTCTTCGACTGCGCGCGCTTCGCCGAGAACTCATGCTTCATCAAGATGAGGGAGCCCGGCTACGCAGATAAGTCGGTGATCGAAATCGCAAGGGAGACTTTCTCGCTCGGCGACGGCTGCCTTATGAGCTCCAAGAAGGACGGCCTTGTCAACATAGGAGGGCTGCTGTGCTTCAGGGACGAGGAGCTATTCAGGAAGGCATGGGAATATGAGATACCGTATGAGGGGTTCTTGACATACGGCGGGATGGCTGGAAGGGACATGGCGGCGCTGGCCCAGGGCCTGAGGGAGGTCGTGGAGTACGACTACCTCGAGGATAGGCTCGGACAGGTGGAATACCTGGCAGGTCTTCTGAAAGACAGAGGAGTTCCCGTTATACTGCCAGCGGGCGGCCACGGCGTCTTCGTCGACGCCAAGGCATACCTTCCGCACATACCTCAGACGAATTTTCCGGCCCAGGCGCTGGGCGTGGAGCTCTATATAGAAGGCGGGATCAGGGGGGTAGAACTGGGAAGCTGCGCATTCGGGCACACCGACCCGAAGACCGGGCTCGAAGTCCCGCACAAACTGGAGCTATTAAGGCTCGCCATCCCGAGGAGGGTCTACACCGACAGGCACATGATGATGGTGGCCAGGGCCTTCGAAGAGATAGGCAAAAGGAAGGAAGGCATAAAGGGCTATAGGATCAAATGGCAGGCTGAGGTCCTAAGGCACTTCACGGCCAAATTCGAAAAGGCCCGGTAGTCACACTTAGAACAATATTTGCGTATAAAGCAGGAATTCTCCTTATAGCGTCAAATAGATAATTGATAATCAGAATCATTGTTTGTTAAGGAGGCTGGCAAAACACATGAGAAAGGTGCTTTTTGTCGGGTTCGCAATCCTGCTGGCGGTAAGCCTCGCCGGTTGTACAATATTCAGGATGCCGGGTGCCACAGTGCACGGAAGGGTGCTTTTGGAGGGGGTAGGGCCTCTGGACAACGCCAAGGTCACATTCATCCCGGCATCGGATTATGGTTCCTCGATAATTGTCTACACGGCGACTGATGGGACCGGGACTTGGACCACTGATAAGTTCGGTGTCAGGCCGGATGCGTATACGATAAAGTTCGAGCATCCGGATGCAGGTCAACCTTCAACGATCACATACAAAGTATGCCTGCCGTTCAAGACATACGACGTCGGAGACGTAACGCTTTGGGCCGAGGCTTCAAGCGATACTGTAGCCGTAACGGGAACGGTAATAGATGACGCCACCGATCTTCCTATCGCAGACATTGAGGTCAAGTTCGAATTCCAGGGTTCACCGTCATATATCGTGATTGTGACCACGGGCGCTGACGGCAAATTCGAAGTACCTGTGCTGCCGGCGGGCACCTACGACATAACGTTCACCGACCCTGCGGCCGTATATACTACTGTTCAAATTCTTGACAAAGACCTATCCATCGATACGGACCTTGGCGAGATACCTATGTAACACATAACGAAATGTAGATAGATAACGGAAGCCGGCATGGGATGCCGGCTTCTTTTCATTAGGTACGTCCAAATAAGCGAACTAATATGCCTACCAGCTGTCATATACCCCTACCTTTCCCTTATAATCTCCTTAGTAGAATAAGACAGGAGGCGAAGGATTTGCATCTTGCCACGATAGACAGGCTTTGTTCAGGCTGCAAAGCGTGCCAGCTGGCATGCTCGATGACCAGGCGCAGGGAGGTCAACCCGAAGAGGTCTTTCATCAGGCCCGAGGGAAGGTTCCCGGCCCCCGGGGATTACGTCATCAAGTATTGCAACCAGTGCGGAGAGTGCGCGAAAGTCTGCCCTACAGGCGCCATCACCCTCAACGGCGACATATACGAGATCGCCGAGGACCTCTGCATACAGTGCGGCGCGTGCATAGCGGCGTGCCCATACGATGTTATGCTGCTGTTGGACGGCGAGAAGGCGATGAAGTGCAACTCCTGCGGAGCGTGCGTCAGGGCGTGCCCCAGGGGCGCGGTGTACGACTCCGACACATCGAAGGGAGGTCGCTATTGATGAACGGCTATGCAGGTTTCGTCCTTAGAATCGACCTTAATTCGAAGGCCTATAGGAAAGAGCCGCTTGATACCAAGCTGGCTAAGGAATACATAGGCGGCCGCGGCTTCGTCGACAAGGTAGTGTTCGACGAAGTGCCGGTAGGTGCGGATCCGTTGGGCCCGCTCAACAAGGTGGCCATAGCCCCCGGCCCGATGTCCGGCATATTCATGCCGGCATCAGGCAAGGTCCAGTTCGGCGCCCTTTCGCCGGCTACGAGGATGATAGGCGACTCGAACATGGGCGGCCACTTCGGACCCGAGATCAAATATGCGGGCTACGACCTCGTCATAATCGAGGGGGTCTCGGAAACGCCCGTAACTATCGTGATTGACGATGACAGAGTAAGCTTCAAGGATGCATCAGGCCTCTGGGGCAAAGGCTCCTACGAGACAGAGGAAGCGTTGAAGAAGCAGCTCGGCGAGAGCTTCCAGATATCCACGATAGGCCCTGCGGGGGAGAACAAGGTGTTCTTCGCCTGCATAAACCACGACTTCGGAAGGCAGGCCGGCAGGACCGGCATCGGCGCGGTGCTCGGCTCCAAGAAGGTGAAGGCCATCGCCGTCCGCGGAAGCAAGTCGGTGCCGGTGGCAGACCCTGATGCGGTTTCGAGGATCGGCATGGACATGTTCCAGAAGTGCTTCGAGAAGCCGGGCCTCGCAGAGTGGACGCCGCTCGGTACATCCGGCGTCACCCCTTGGGTCAACGAGGTAGGCGCGTTCCCTACGAAGAACTTCCAGACCACATACTTCGAAGGCCACGAGAAGATCGGCGGCCAGGCGATGAGGGACAAGATCATCGTGACTGACAAGGGATGCTTTACATGCCCTACGCCTTGTGGAAAGTACTCCAGGCTAACGAAGGACGGCAAGGAAGTGTTCGTCGAGGGACCTGAATACGAGACCATCGCGATGGTGGGCGGCGACTGCATGCTCCCTGAGATCGAGGATGTCGCCTATGCCAACAGGGTCTGCGACGACCTGGGGCTGGACACGATATCCGGAGGCGCGGTGATCGCATTCGCACTGGAATGCTTCGACAAGGGAATAATCACGAAAGAGCAGCTGGGCAGGGAAGTAAGGTGGGGGGACGTCGGCTCCTTCGAATTCCTGGCAAATATTATTGCCCGGAGGCAGGGCATGGGAGACCTGCTCGCCGACGGCTCGAGGGCAGCGGCGCATAAACTCGGCCACGACAGCATAAGGTTCGCCACACAGGTCAAGGGGCTTGAATGGAGCGGCTACGACGCAAGATGGGCACCTGCGATGATGATCTCCTACATGACTGCGGACATCGGCGCCCACCACAACAGGTCGTGGGCCATAACCTATGACGTGGCCAAGGGAAGGGACATCCTCGACGGCAAGGCCAGGAGGGCAGTGGAGCTGCAGAGGATAAGGCCCGCTTTCGACCTTATCGGATGCTGCAGGCTCCAGTGGGTGGAGATAGGCTTCGAGCTGGAGAACTACGAAGGGATGTTCGAGGCCGCCTTCGGTGAGAAGGTGACCTGGAAGGACATATACGAAGCGGCCGACCGAGTATGGAACATGAACAGGGTGCGCGCGATGCTCGAAATCCCTGGCTTCGGCAGGGACCATGACTACCCTCCGAAGAGGTTCATGGAGGAACCGGTGCCGACTGGCCCTGCCAAGGGCAAGTTCTTGGACAAGGCATCCTGCGACAGGCTCCTAGACGATTACTACGAGGAGAGGGGCTGGGATAAGGCCGGGCATCCTACGCGCAAGACGCTCGAAGCCCTGAAGCTGGGCAATTGCATAACCGCGCTTGAGGAGAAAGGTCTGATCTGATGAAGGTACAGGTGAAAGTAAGGGGACATGCCGTGGAATTCTACCCCGAGGATAAAAGGGTGGCATGGACCTATGAAGGCAAACAGGGGGAGAGCATCAGGGACATGCTCGTAAACTCCGGCATAAAAAGCGAACTGGTCATGAACGTGGCCTGCAAGGGCAGGATAGTCCCCAAGGACACACTGCTTGAAGACGGCATGGAGCTTCTGATCTTCACACCCGTCTCCGGAGGTTGATGTTGACGCAGAGAACGATTGGAAAGGACATGTCCGATGAAGAGGGGATCCGTATGCCCGTTGCCGACGGGAACGGGTCCCTCATCACTGTGGAAGGGGACGCGCTCATCTACAGGGGCTTCACCCTGGACCCCTTCCAGGCACTCGCCATCTCCCACATAGACAAGGGAAGCTCCGTCATCGTTTCGGCGCCCACCGGCGTCGGCAAGACGCTCATTGCCGACTATCTGATAGAGAAGATGTTCAGGCTCGGCCACAGGGTGGTCTACACCGCACCTATCAAGGCGCTGTCCAACCAGAAGTTCAAGGAGTTCAAAAGGCTCCTCGGCCCTGACAACGTAGGCATAATCACAGGGGACGTGGTGATCAATTCGCTGGCCCCGGTGCTCATAATGACTACCGAGGTCTTCAGGAACATACTGCACCTGTCGCCGCAGGACCTGACAGGCGTGACCCATGCAATCTTCGACGAGATCCACTACCTGGGCGACGAAGAAAGGGGGACGGTCTGGGAGGAGTCGATTATCTTCATGCCCGAGGACATGAGGATACTCGGCCTTTCGGCGACGATTCCGAACGCCGAGGAGCTGGCAGGATGGATAGAGTCGGTCAAGGGGCACGACGTGAAGGTGGTAAGGCACGACAAAAGGGCCGTCCCGCTCAAGCACCTGGTCTTCGAAAGGGAGTTCGGCGAGGGGAGCCTCTCCGATTATATCGACTTCAGGGCCAGGCAGGAAGCTGAGCAGATCATGGACGGGACCTTCGAGAGTCGCCAGGACGAGGACGGAATCAGGGCCCGCAGGAAGCCGACCACGCACAGGGACCTCGTAAGGCACCTGATAAAAAACGACAGGCTGCCCTGCCTATATTTCATCTTCTCCCGCAAGGGGTGCGAGGAAAGGGCTTACGAGCTTTCCAGGGAAGCCGACCTTCTTGACACCAAAGAGAAGTCGCTGGTCGACGAGGTCTTCGAAAGAAGGCTCACAGGGCTCGGCCTGGATGCGATGCCCAGCGTGATGGCAATGAAGAGGGCGGCTCGCAAAGGCGTCGCCTGGCACCATGCCGGGTTGTTGCCCGTCCTTAAGGAAGTCGTCGAGGAGCTTTTCGAGTCAAGGCTGGTGAAGGTGCTCTATGCGACGGAGACTTTTGCTGTGGGGATCAATTTCCCGGTTAGGACCGTGTGCTTCGATTCCATGAGGAAGTTCACCGGAGTGGATTTCCGCCCCATGACAATGCAGGAGTACTTCCAGATGGCGGGCCGCGCAGGCCGAAGGGGCATAGACGAGATAGGCTACGTGTACGTGCTCGCCGACGCGGAAACTTTCAGGCTGGACGATTACCCGACGGTAGATTCTACGAAGCTCGAGCCTCTGAAGAGCCAGTTCTCGCTCTCCTACAATACCATACTGAACCTCGTGGAAGGCAGGAGCCCGGAAGAGATCGACACCGTGTTAAGGCACAATTTCGCAAGCTATCAGAACGACAACCAGAAGGCGTCCGTGAGAAATCAGCTAGACAAGCTCAGAAGCTCGGATTCGGAGCTGTCAAGCACTGCGTGCCCCGACTTCGGGACGGCTTCATGCCCAGTCTACCAGGCCTATTTGAAGGAGGAGCTGGCATCGGACATAAAAAGGCTGAGGCGGGCAAGGAAGCACCAGAAGGAGAAGAAGGCCGCTTTGCTCCTTAAAATCCAGGACCTCAAGGCCAAGCTCAAGGAGGGCAGGACCGTCGACTGCCCGAAGGGCAAGAGAAAGGAATGCAGGGCCCTCCTCTCAAGGAGGCAGCAGCTCTCCTCGCGGGTCGAAGAGCTTCAGTCGAGGCTTTTGACCATGGCTCCGGACGAGAAGTACGTGCGCGAGTTCGAAAGGAAGTCGAGGGTGCTGGAAGCGCTCGGTTTCCTTGAAAGGCGCAGGCTTACGCCCAGGGGCATGATGGCCAAGGAGATACACACCCAGGAGCTTTTAAGCACAGAGCTGGTATTTTCCGGGATGGTGCACAACGCCGAGGTGCCGGAGATCGTATCCTTGCTGGTATGCGTGGACTATGAGCCGAGGAGAGGCGAGATGCCGATAAGGAAGGTCGAGTTCAATCTAGAAGCCGCTTATGAGATCATCGGGAGGATCGTTGAGGCGGAGGAGAGGTTCCAGGGGGCGAGCCAGGTAAAGTTCTTCACAGGCATGGCGGACCTCGCCTACAGATGGAGCTCGGGCGCGGATTTCCCAGAGCTCGTCAAGGGATCCGGCTACGCCGAAGGAGACATCGTCCATTCCATGAGAAGGACGATCGACCTGATGAGGCAGCTGAGGTCGGCAGGAAGGGCTGACGAGATACTTGCCGAGAAGCTCAGGGCTTGCATCGAAAGCATAGACCGCGGGGTGGTGGAGGTAGTCCTTTAGCCCTTTGATAGGGCTTCGAAACGAAGGATAACATTCATGCAGCATGACAACTTATCAATCTCAAGCTTCACGAATAGGAATCAGTGCAGAAGATGGCGAATAGTTGAATAGTAGCAATAAAAGAAAAGGAGGTATGTCCATGGAAAACAAGATTGTGCCTCGCTGGGAGTGGAGGACTTTCGGACCCGATTTCCCTGAGGATGAGAAGAGGATCAAGAAATACGGGGAGCCTGCGCCGAGGAAGAGCGAAGAGGTCTACATACTCTCCCGCAACAGCGACGAGAACACTAAGATAAGGGACGGCCTGATGGACATCAAATCGCTTCAGCTTGTGAACTCAGACAAGCTGGAGCAGTGGAAGCCGATCATGAAGGAAGCCTTCCCTCTGGACGTCGAGAAGCTGACGAAGCTATTTGCGATATTCAAAGTGACGCCCCCCAGGTTCGACAGGACGGAATATACGTATGAGCAGTTCCTCGATGAGCTTATAAGGCCCAGCAAGGACCTGAAGCTGGTCGAGGTCAAGAAGGAAAGGTACGGCTACACCATCAACGACGCTACCGTCGAATTCGCCCTGACATGGTTCAACGGGGTGCCTCTCAAGACGTTCTGCGTAGAGCACGCAGACCCCGACCTTGTCGTAAGGACAGTCAAGGAGCTGGGCTTGTTCGGCTATCCCAACATCAACTACATCAAGGCGATGAAAAAGACAGTCGGTCTTTAGGCTGGAGGTAACAAAATGGACAGGAAGGCCGTCATAGACATCGGGACGAATTCGATAAAGTTCATACTGGCAGAAATGGGCAAAGACGGGGCATTCAAAACGCTGATGGACAAGAACAACATTGCCAAGCTGGGAGAAGGGCTCAAGGAGACCGGGCTGATCAGCCCTGACGCGATGGCCAGGAACTGCGATGCCATCAAGGAGTTCGCTGACATCGCAAGGAGCGAAGGCGCCTCGGAGATATTCGCCGTGGGCACCATGGCGTTGAGAAACGCCAAGAATTCGGCCGATTTCCTGGAGATGGTCGAGAAGAAAGCCGGAGTCAAGGTGAGGGTCATCCCCGGTGAAGAAGAGGCCCAATACTCCTACCTGGCCGTTGTTTCGGGGATCGACTTGGGTAAAGGGAAGCTTGCAATCATCGACACAGGCGGCGGAAGCACGGAATTCGTGTTCGGAGAGGGGGACTCTCTCGGCAGGAGGTTCAGTCTCGACTTGGGGGCGATAAGGGTGACCGAGGAATTCCTCAAGTCCGATCCGGTGAAGAAGGAGGAAGTGGAAAAGGCGCTCTCCTTCATAGACGGCTTCCTTGGCAGCAACGGCGTGAGCGGCAAGGTAGACAAGCTTGTCGGCATGGGCGGCGGGATCACCAGCATGGGGTCGGTCATGTTCGAGATGGTCGACTATGACCCGGACAGGATACAGGGAAGCTTCCTGAGCCTTAAGGAGGTCGACAGGCAGATAGCGATGTACTCCGCCAAGACGATAGAGGAACGCAGGGCGGTAGTGGGGCTCCAGCCCAAGAGGGCCGACGTCATACTAGCAAGCGCCCTCATTGTGAAGGCTATAATGCACAGGCTCGGGGTCGACGGGCTGACGATAAGCGACAGGGGATTAAGGCACGGGCTCCTTTATCACGTAGGCAAATCGGTCATTTGAACCGATATACATAGTAATTCTGCGAGGAGGTCATTCAGATGAAGATCAGGAAAATCGCGCTCGTAGCAATGATGATAACAGCAATCATATCCGTCACGATGGGCGTCAATGCCGCGGCTTTCCCTACGAAACCTGTAAGGATCGTAAACTATGTCGCACCCGGCGGAGTAATGGACATCACCACAAGGAAATTCGTGGATATCGCCGCCAAATATACCAATGCCACCTTCGTAGTCGAGAACAAGTCCGGCGCCGGCGGGCTGATTGGCATGGACTATGTCCTCGAGGCGCCGGCAGACGGCTACATGATTTTCGCGGCGACCAGCTCGAACATTATTACGATAGTCTCGACCCAGGCCGACATTAACAAGTATGTGTGGGGCTTCCAGTGGGTATCCATGCTCATGAGGGACCCCGAGTGCGTAATCACCAACAGCAAGGCTGCCATCAACACCTGGCCCGACATTGTCAAAGACGCGAAGGCGAAGAACGGAAGCCAGATTTGGGTCGGGCCTGCCACAGGCGGAAACGACCACCTGTTGGCCCTGAAAGTCTGGGATAAGGCTGGAATCAAGGCGAAGTGGCTGCCTTTCACAAGCGGACCCGAAGCCATGACTGCGCTTTTGGGCGGGCAGGGGGTCGCCTATGTAGGAAACCCTGCCGACATTTCAGGCAGGCCCGACCTCAAGATTGCAGCGGTCTGCGCGCCCGAAAGGCTCAAGCAGTTCCCGGATGTGCCGACTTTCAAGGAGCTAGGACTGCCCGGGCTGGAAGACGAGATCATGTGGAGAGGTTATGCAGTCAAGAAGGGCACGCCTCCGGAAGCGATAGCCTGGCTGCAGGACCTAGTAGACAAGGTGTATGCGGACCCGGAGTGGGTGAAGTTCTTCTATGACCAGGCCATCGAAGTGACCAACACGCGCGAGCAGAAGTTCACCGAAATCATCAAGATGCAGATAAGCGACTCCACGGCCTACTTGAAGGCGGAAGGCCTTATCAAGTAACATTCGACGAAACCTGAGGAGGGCGTTGCGGCCTTAGGGCCGCGCCCTCCGGTCATTCATGGAGGCGATGGCATGTCATTGATCACTTACCTGGGCAGCGGCACAGGTTTCATAATCCTGTTGGCAGTGCTGTTGGCGGTTGTAATTGGATCCACCGCCCTTGCCGCAAAGAAAGGACACGGACCCCAGGCATGGCAGGTGGCCGTCGGCGGGTTCTTCGCCTCGATAGGCATTGTCGCCATCGTCCTTGCCGAGAATTTCCCGGTGCCGTTCTTCTCGGAGAACGAGGCTGCGATAATCCCTAGGCTATGGGCCTCTGTCCTGATCCCATCGTCATTGTTCCTCATCTACCGTACCCTGGTCGGGCATGAGGAGAAACCGGAGAGCAACGGCAGGCTGGATAAGGTTGCCCTGGTTACTGCAACGCTCATAATCAGCGTGTATCTGATGGAATACCTCGGCTACTTCCTCTGTTCCGGGGTCTTCGTCCTAGTAAGCATGTATATCCTGGGTTACAGGAAGGTCCTTCATATGATCGTCATATCGACCTCATGGGTAGGCTTCACATATCTTGTCTTCTACAGGCTGCTCTACGTAAGCCTCCCGATAGGGAGCCTTATGAGGAGCATCTTCAACATCTGATAAGGCTGTAAAGGAGACGTTCGCATGGTTCTGGCAAATTTGACTGAAGGCCTTATGAGGATAATGAACCCTGCTTCATTCTTCGCGATGACGCTGGGAGTAGTTGTCGGCATATTGGCAGGTGCGATGCCCGGTATTTCCCCCTCGATGGGAGTGGCCCTCATGGTGCCGTTCACTTTTAAGATGGATGCCTCTAATGCGCTGATATTCCTGGTTGCGATATATATCGCCGCAAACTACGGCGGTTCGATCACTGCAGTTACCATCAACACGCCAGGTACTCCTTCGGCCGTCGTGACGGCCTTCGACGGATATCCCCTTGCAAGGCAGGGGAAAGCAGGCGTTGGCCTCGGCGTCAGCCTCGTTGCGTCGACCATCGGAGGGCTCATAGGGGCCGTTATCCTGATCGCCTTCGCAGAGCCGCTTGCCAAGGTCGCCCTTAAATTCTGGCCGCAGGAGTACTTCGCCCTTGCAATACTCGGCCTTTCGGCAACGGCCAGCCTGGGGGGCTCAAACTGGCTCAAGGTGCTGATATCGACACTGTTCGGCCTGCTGCTGTGCACTGTGGGCATGGATCCGATTCTGGGCGTCAAACGCTTCAACTTCAACTACGTGCCGCTATATGACGGCTTCACATTCATACCGGCGCTGATAGGGCTGCTTGCTATAAGCGAAGTCCTGTCCGAGATAGAGAAGTTCGATTTCGTAACGCTTAACGTTCAAGCGGCGCTGAAGAGCAAGTGGCCCTCAATCAAGGACTACTGGGCGCTCAAATGGAGCATCTTCAGGGCTTCCTTAATAGGCACCATAGTGGGCATATTCCCTGGAGCCGGCGCTACAATAGCGACATTCATCTCCTATGACGTTGAGAAGAGGTTAAGCAGGACGCCCGAGAAGTTCGGGACTGGGATCCCCGAAGGGGTAGCGGCGGCGGAGGCTTCCAACAGCGCATCTGTCGGCGGCGCCCTGGTGCCGCTTCTGACTCTGGGGGTTCCGGGCAGCGCAACTGCGGCGGTGCTCATCGGCGCACTCATGATCCACGACCTGCAGCCCGGCCCAGAGCTTTTCACTAAGCATCCCGACGTGGTCTACAACCTGTTCAGCTCGATGTTCGTGGCGAATGCGATCATGCTTGTCATCGGCCTTGTAGGCAGCAGGCTGTGGGTCAACGTAACCAGGGTGAGGAAGGAGATCCTCTTCCCGTTCATATTCAGCTTCGCGCTCATAGGAAGCTACGCGGTGAGATCTTCCATGGTTGACATCGGCATATGCATAGGCTTCGGCATATTGGGCTGGGTGCTGCGCAAGTTCAAGTTCCCCCTGCCGCCGATGGTCCTGGGCATGGTTCTGGGCACGATGGCAGAGGTGAACCTGCGCCGGGCGCTGATACTGGGCGGCACATGGGCGGTCTTCCAGCGGCCTATTAGCGTCACATTGCTCATACTCTCCGCATTATCTTTCGGAGTCCCGATCTATTCCGAATGGAAGAAGAGGAAGAAGGCCAGACAGGCAGCATGACAGTATGGCACCGAGGTGATGAACTTGTGTCCTGATGAGAGAGGATCGAACGCTCTTCCCTACTTCGCCCTAGGGCTGGGGATAGGCCTTGCGGCTGGCGCATTGGCCGGGCTTCTTCTTGCTCCGAAGCCGGGGAAGGAAACCAGGGAGGACCTTCTTAAAAGGGTGAAGAAGGCGGCCGGCGACCTTAAAAGCAGGATGGAGGAGGCCGCAGCGGGGGATGAAGAAGAGGTGGAGACGGATGAGGCGCATGGGATGCCCGAGGTCTCGGAAGGAGGGCTATGATGTACATCTCCCTCAATGACTTCCTTAGGGCCCTTCTGATGCTGTCCGCAATCGCTGCGATGATAGCCCTTACTGTTGTCCTGTGGCACTTGTCCGGCATTGTGAAGCGCGTCGGCAAAGCACTCGACGACAACAGGCAGAACATAGACACTACGCTGGCAACGCTGCCGGGCACGCTCAAGAACATCAACGATGTGATGTCAGACGTCAAGACCATAACGGGCAAAGCTGGAAACGTTGTCGGAAACGTGGACCAGGCAGTCACGGGGGCAGTGTCAAGGGCGGGCGACACTGCCGGCAACATCATCGAGATAGCGAAGGCGGTCGGCGAATCTGTTAAATACATCGCAGGCATGTTCGGTAAGAAGGCCGCCAAGAAGGAGCATGAGGGCCAATAGGACCGATATTGCCCGCGGAGTCCATTCGGTGAGATAATCAAGCTGTTTCGGGGGTGGATGGGTCCCGGCGGGTCCCACGGTCTTCAAAACCGATGGCGGGCGCTATGTGTCCGCGGTGGGTTCGATTCCCACACGCCCCCGCCATGAAAGCCAGGGAGGAGCTTCGTCTCCTCCTTCTATTCTACTTGGACCGATGCGAAGTATTGCCCGATTGCGGCCTTGATTAGACGCTGGCCCTGTGCGTTCGGATGGACACCGTCCCTGCAGATGTTCCTCTGGTACTCCTTCTCGGCCAGGAAGACGTCCCTCAAAGGCATGAGCCTGACGCCTGACTCCAAGGCCACCATCGCTGCTTCCAGGCTGTAAAGCTCCTGCCACCTATAGATTCTGCTTATCTCCCCCAGGAAGCTCATGATGTTGGCCCTGGACAGACCCTCCCTGGTGATCCAATCGAAGAACTTGCCGGGGGCGAGGGGCGGAAGGGTTGAGATTATCGGTATGATACCGGCACCCCTTGCTATGCCGATTATGGACTTGAGGCTGCTTCTGAATTCTCCCAGCGGGACTGTAGGGCCGTGGTCACTAGAAGGGTCCTCCGATACTCGCCTCCAGTCGAAGTTGCAGTCGTTGCCGCCCAGCTCGATCACCACAACGTCTGCCCTGTAGCCGGCTTCTACAGCCAATCTGAACTTCTCCTCCGCCTGAACGGAAGTCTGGCCCATGCGCGACATGTTTGTCACATGCACGCCCGGAAGCCTCACTATCTCGGCTATCGGCCCGTCCCTCAATATTGAGTACCGCCCCTTCTCCTCATCGTATACGATGCCGAGGATGACAGAATCCCCGAGGACGCAGAACTCCTTCAAACCAGCCATGCTATAAACCCCTTATTATAACTACTATATCTAGTTATCATAACTATATTATTAAATAAAGAAAAAGACAACAGCTGAGGGAACGATTCCTGGCGTTGCGCCGGACTAGATGATAAATTGTAATTATAAGCTCCTGCGGGGGTGGGGACATGAAGGAACGCTGCAGGCTGATTAAGGACTGGATAGAGGGGCTGGGGACGTCGCAGCTGGCCGAATGGGACCAGCTGCCGGACATAGGCCTTTACATGGACCAGGTCGTAACGATACTCGAAAGGCAGTCGGGGCAGTACCTGCAGGGGGAAGACGTCAAGGCCATCACGCCTTCGATGATCAACAACTACGTAAAAGACGGCATCATAAAAAGGCCTGTGATGAAGAAATACGGCAGGGAGCACCTTGCCGACCTTCTCATACTCAATTCCGCCAAGCAGGTCCTGCCCATATCCGACATAGCCGTGCTGTTAAGGCATATGGAGGATGAGGTGTCCACCGGGGAGAAATATTCCTATTACAGGGCGCTGCAGCAGGAGGCCTGCGAGGGCGTGGCGGCAAGGATGAGGCAGGCACTGGACAACGTGGGCACGGAATGCGACGATAGGCAGCTTTTCATATTCGCTTCTAGGCTGGTGCTGGAGGCCAACCTCCTTACTTCGGCCGCGAAGATGCTCCTAAGGGACGTAATGAGGCGCAGCAACGGGGCGAAAGAAAGGAAAGCACCGGATTCCAAAAAGAGAAAGGGCAAATGAAAGATGTTTCCCAGGGTGGACCACGATAATACAGCCATCGGAAGGAGGTGCGCCTGATGGATTGCGACAGGGTGAAAAGGCTTACGCAGATGTCATCGAAGGCCGGTTGAGCGGCCAAGATGGGTCCGGCGGACCTTCACAGGATCATGTCGCACATACCGCAGCAGTCGTCCGGAAGGCTGATCATCGGCACGCAGACCTTCGACGATGCGGCGGTCTATGAAATCGAGCCCGGGATGGCGCTTGTGCAGACGGTCGACTTCTTCACCCCGATAGTCGACGACCCTTATGAATTCGGGGCGATAGCTGCCGCAAACGCCCTGTCGGACATCTATGCGATGGGCGCCAGGCCGATCATTGCGCTCAACATAGCCTGCTTCCCGAGGTCGCTCGGCACGGACCTCCTCGGCGAGATAGTAAGGGGGGGCGCCTTCAAGGTCAACGAGGCAGGGGCCATAGTAGCCGGCGGCCATACGGTGGAGGACGACGACCTCAAATTCGGGCTCTCTGTAACGGGCATAGTGAGGCCTGACCAGATAACGGCGAATTCGAACGGCAGGGCAGGGGACCTGCTCTACCTGACCAAGCCTCTGGGGACAGGCGTGATATCGACTGCGCTTAAGAACGGGCGATGCCCAGAAGGGGCAGAAGAGGCAGCGAGGCTTTCGATGCTGTCCCTGAACGACAGAGGTGCCAGGGCGATGGTCAAAGCAGGAGCCAGGGCCGCCACGGACGTGACAGGATTCGGTTTCCTGGGGCATCTGTACGAGCTGGCCTCAGGGTCCGGGCTTACCGCGGAGGTCTGGGCTAACGAGCTGCCGCTCCTTGATGGGGCCAGGGAGTTGGCCGCAGAGGGCTACCTGCCGGGAGGCGCCGCAAGGAACAGGGCATTCCTGGCCCCGCACGTCAGCATATCGGGCGAGATTCCTGAAGAGGTACAGGGCCTGATGTTCGACCCGCAGACTTCAGGGGGGCTGCTCATCGCAATCCCGCAGGACAAGGCCGACGTCCTTGAAAGGGAGCTTACAGCCGAGGGTTGCAATTTCTGGGCTGTGGGAAGGCTCTATGATAAGGTCGGCGCATCCGTGATAGCGCTGACCCGTAAATGATCCAACAGGATGGCATTGGAAGGAGCTAAAATGGGCCGGGAACCTGATGACAGGGGGATACTCTCCAAATTGCCGTCGGCCGGGTCGCTGATCTCATCAGCCGATGGAAGGCGCCTTTCGCGGGAGTTCGGCGATGGTGCGGCGACCGAGGCCATAAAGGCCGCTTTGGCGTGCATGCGCACGTCGATGGACATATCAGAAGACAGGGAAGTGAACTCGTCCAGGGCCATCAGCCTGGCAGAATCCAGGCTGGGTGGCTCCAAAGGCCTCACAAGGGTCATAAACGCCACGGGCGTGGTGCTGCATACCAACCTGGGCAGGGCCCCCCTGTCTAAGCAGGCAGTAAGCGCCGCGGTGGAGGCGGCTGTCGGTTACACGAACCTCGAATACGACCTTGAGGCGGGCAGGCGAGGATCCAGGCAGTCGCACGTGGCGAAGTCGATTTCGTCCCTGCTCGGCGCAGAATCTGCCATAGTGGTGAACAACAACGCGGCAGCCGTGCTGCTCTGCCTGGACGCCCTCGCCAAGGGCAAGAAAGTGGCGGTCTCGAGAGGTGAGCTGGTGGAGATCGGAGGCTCCTTCAGGGTGCCGGAGATAATCTCGGCTACGGGCGCGGAGCTGGTAGAGGTAGGCACCACAAACAGGACCAGGGCTGCAGACTACGAGAAGGCCGCCAGGGAAGGCGCAGCGGCACTTCTTAAGGTGCATCCGTCCAACTTCAAGGTGACAGGGTTCGTCTCCGAGGCGGGCGTCCGCGAGGTCGCAGAAGTGGCCTCCCGGTTCGGCATCCCCTTCATCTTCGACATGGGCTCAGGGAGCATAG
>Ga0116174_10001309_pt1 | contig 23021 bp, 26 predicted proteins | sample AD_UKC087_MetaG_FD_89801 | JGI IMG/M metagenome (GOLD analysis project Ga0116174, IMG submission 89801) | Active sludge microbial communities of municipal wastewater-treating anaerobic digesters from USA - AD_UKC087_MetaG | ecosystem: Engineered > Bioreactor > Anaerobic > Digestate | place: USA...
CAGGGGTGAACGGACTATGTCCTTCAGAAGGAATAAAGTACAGGACGCAATAAGAGACGAGCTTTCGGCCATGATGGCCAGGGACCTGAGCGACCCGAGGCTCCAGCTTGTCAGCGTAACGGCGGTGGAGCTCAGCCACGACATGTCTTTCGCGAAGGTGTTCGTAAGCTCTTTCAAGAAGGACGAGGCAGCATCAGAGCTTGCCGCCGAGGCGCTGGAATCTGCGAAGGGCAGGATAAGAGGGGAGATAGGAAGGAGGCTTGCCATGAGGCACGCCCCTGAGCTTGCTTTCAGGCCGGACCATTCCATGGAGAGGGCCGCCAAGGTCCTTGAGATACTCAACGACATCAAGTCCGAGTCAGGGGAGAATGCATGAACGTACCGACTTGGCTGCCAGAGCAGATTAAGAACGCGAAGAGCGTGCTTGTGACCTCCCACATCGTGCCCGACGGAGATGCGATCGGGTCGGTCCTCGGACTGGGGCTCACCATTATCGGCATGGGAAAGAGGACTTACATGATGGTCGAAGGCGGAGTCCCTAGGAATTTGACATTCCTGCCCGGATCGCATCTGATAGCCTCCGGCCCCGAAGGCATCCCTGACGGGCTTGACCTTGCCGTAATCCTGGACGTCGGCTCGTACGAGAGGATAGGCTCAGCGGAAAGGCCCGCCAGGTCAGCCAAGGCCAAGGTGAACGTGGACCATCATATGACAAACTCAGGCTTCACCGAAATGTGCTGGATAGACACTTCGTCCCCTGCCACGGGGCTCATGGTTGCGGACCTCGTAAAGGCGCTCGGCGCGAAGTTCGGGCCCGACAACGCCACTGCGCTCTTTTGCGCAATCTCAACCGACACCGGGTCGTTCAGGTACAGCAACACGACAGCAGGTTGCTTCAGGACGGCCGCCGACCTAATAGAGGCCGGCGCCGACCCCTATTACGTGTCGATGAGCGTCTACGACAGCAAGCCGTACGGCGCGGTCAAAGGCCTGGGCGAGGCTTTGTCCGCTCTCGAGCTCAGGTCCGACGGGATGCTCGCGGTCATGGACATAACCCGTGACCTTATGCAGAGGTACGAGCTGACCGAAGGTGACGTAGAGGGTTTCATCTCATACGGCAGGTCCATAGAAGGAGTGGAGGTCTGCGTAGCATTCAAGGAGCTCGAAGACGGCGTCGTGAAGGTGGGCTTCAGGTCTAAGAGCGCCGTCGATGTCTCGAAGATCGCGGCCAGCATGGGCGGAGGCGGGCACATGAGGGCATCCGGCTGCACCATTGAAGGCGGCCTGGAGGAAGCCAGGCGCAGGGTCCTGGCCGTCGTCGAGGTGGCCATTGCGGAGGCATGCGGCGATGGACGGCATAATAGGGATAGATAAGCCGGCCGGGCTTACTTCCTTCGATATCGTAGCCAGGCTCAGGAATGCGACGGGGGAAAGGCGCATAGGGCATACGGGAACGCTCGACCCTGATGCGACAGGGGTGCTGGTTATTTGCATAGGGAGCGCGACGCGGATATCCTCGCGGCTCATGCATGGCACAAAGAGGTACTCTGCGGAGATTTGCTTCGGAACATCCACTGATACCGCGGACGCAAGCGGTGAAATGCTGGATAGCAGCCCGTACATGAGCATTGCCTCGTCATCCTTCGCCGCCGCACTGAGCGGCTTCATAGGCGAAATCGTGCAGAAGCCGCCGATGTACTCCGCTGTGAAGGTCGGGGGCAAGAAGCTGTATGAGCTGGCCAGGCATGGGCTCACTGTTGACCGGCCCGGAAGGGAAGTCACTATAAGCGAGCTCAAGGCCTCCCTGCCGGAAGGCAAGGACCGTATCCTCTTCGGAGATAGGGTCCCCTTGGAGATCGAATGCTCCCACGGCACCTACATAAGGACCCTCTGCGAAGACATAGGCAGGTCGTTGGGTGTGCCTTCCCATATGTCATCCCTCAGGAGGACCTGGTCGTCAGGCTGGGCAGAGGAGGATTGCCTCGGCCTGGAGCAAGCGCTGGAACTTGCCCGTAAAGGTGAATTGCAGCCCAGGCTCAGGGATATAAGCAGCGCTTTACCGTGGATGCAGGCGATTGCCCTAGACAAGGCGGAGTTGAAGCTGGTCTGCAACGGCGGCAGCATAGCCGCCTATTCCCTTGAAGGGGCGACTGAAGTCCTGCTGGTCGGCCCGGGCGGCAGAGCGGCGGCGATCGCTGAAGTGCACAGATTGCCGTCAAACGCGCCAGACAAGTCGATACTGAAGCCAAAGACGGTCTTCATCAAGCCGGAGGAAATCGCAAATGCCTGAAACCCGAGGCAAAGCCCTGGCACTGGGCACATTCGACGGAGTGCACCTCGCGCACAGGACGCTGGTACGGCAGGCCGCCAGAGCGGGCGGGCCTTGCGGCGCGTCAGCCGTCACGTTCGACAGGCTGCCGGGGTCCCTCCTTGGCACGAACGGGAAGACCAGGCAGATAGTGTCCCTGGAGGACAAGGTCGCACTGCTGAAGATGGCAGGTGCGGATGATGTAGAGGTTCTGAGGTTCGACGAAGGCCTCTGCCATATGGAGGCGGAGGATTTCTTCGAAAGGCTCATCGTGCGCAGGTTCCAACCCTCTAGCCTTACTGTGGGGCACGATTACAGGTTCGGGCGGCACGGAAAGGGCGATGTGGACCTACTTGAGCGGCTTTGTTCGCTTCACGGCATAGCCTTGACAGTCATTGATGAGATAGACAAGAACGGCATCAGGATCTCTAGCACAGAGATAAGGAGGAGGATTGCTGCAGGGGAACCCAAAGCTGCAGCCGAGATGCTGGGCAGGTGGCATTTCATAAAGGTAAGGCGAGAAGGAGCGCTGCTGCTGCCTGTGGGGGGCATAGAGCTGCCTCCTGCGGATATGAGGTTCTATACCAAGGTGTTCAGCCATATGCCCGTTATCGAAGGCCCGTTCGAAGGCTTCGACGCTTGTTTTGCGATATCATATGACGGGACGTCCCCTGAGGTAAGGCTCTGCGCCACTGGAACGGAGGGACCCGACAGAGGGAGTTATGTCCTCTTCGGGCCGAGGGCATGAACTTACGAGATTTACAGGAATTAGCTGCAATGATATAATATTATATGTATTAAGCCGACCCTTGCTCGGTTGCCCGCATCTCCGGCGGCAACTTGGCAAAGGGGGTATTAAGATGGAGGAGAAAGAAATGCCGTTGATGCAGGAAAAGAAGAGAGAAATCATCGATGCCTACAAGCTGCACGAAGGGGACACAGGATCGCCGGAGGTGCAGGTGGCGATGCTCACCGAGAGGATAAACTACCTTACCGAGCACCTTAAAGAACATAAGAAGGACCATCATTCCAGAAGGGGCCTTCTGAAGATGGTAGGACAGAGGAGGAGCCTTCTGAACTACCTCAAGGACAAGGATGTTGAGCGCTACCGCTCAGTAGTGGAGAAGCTAGGGTTGCGCAAGTAAAAGGGCAAGTTCATGAGAGCGTGGGGGCGCAATCGTTGCCGGGACCGCGCTCTCTTATTTTGAAGAGGAAGTGTGGAAAGAGAAGATGCATCAGGTTTTTAAGATGGAAATCGGCGGCAGGACGTTCACAGCCGAGACGGGCAAGTTCGCAAAGCAGGCGTCCGGTTCGGTAATGTGCCGCTACGGCGACACAGTCGTGCTCGTGACGGCCACCATGGCGAAGCAGGCCAGGGAGGGCATAGACTTCTTCCCGTTGCTTGTCGACTACGAAGAGAGGATGTACGCCGCAGGCAAGATACCCGGCGGGTTCATCAAGCGCGAAGGCAGGCCCAGCGAAGCTGCCATACTCGCGGGCAGGATGATAGACAGACCGATAAGGCCGCTCTTCCCGGAGGGTTTCAGGAACGACGTCCAGATAGTGGCGACCGTGCTTTCGGTCGAGCCCGGAGTCGAACCCTCGATTGTGGCGATGAACGGGGCGTCGATAGCGCTTTCGATTTCGCCAACGCCCTTCCAGGGCCCGATAGGCGGGGTCAAGGTCGGCAGGGTCGACGGCAAGTTCGTAATCAACCCCGGCATTGAAGAACAGAAGGCATCCGACATGTCAGTCGTAGTGGCTGGCACAAGGGACGCCATACTGATGGTAGAAGCAGGGGCCAACGAAGTCAGCGAAGCGGACATGCTAGAGGCGATACTCTTCGGCCACGAAGAAATCAAGCGCATAATCGCCTTCCAGGACGGGATAGTAGCGGCGGCGGGACAGCCAAAGGTCGAGTTCAAGAATTTCGAGCCGGCGGCTGAGAAGACTGCCGAAGTGGTTGCATACGGTGAGGCGATGCTGATAGAAGCCGTCAAGAACCCAGACAAGCTTTCGCGCGACGCCAAGATAGAGGAGACCAAGGCCCATATAAAGGAGCATTTCCTGGAGAAGTACGCGGAAGAATGGGACCCCGCGGAGATAACCTACATGGTCGATTCGCTGGAGAAGCATGTAGTCAGGATGATGATCACAAAGGAGCACATCAGGCCCGACGGCAGGGCCCTCGACGAGATCAGGCCCCTTTACTGCGAAGTAGGCCTGCTTCCGAGGGTTCACGGATCCGGCCTGTTCCAGAGGGGCCAGACCCAGGTTCTGACCAGCTGCACGTTAGGTTCGGCGAGCGAGGAGCAGGTGTTAGACGGCCTAGGACATGAGGAATCCAAGAACTACATGCATCAGTACAACTTCCCTCCATACTCCGTCGGCGAGGTAAAGCCGATGAGGGGCCCGGGCAGGCGCGAAGTAGGCCACGGAGCCCTCGCTGAAAGGGCCCTTGTGCCGGTGATACCCAAGCAGGAGGAGTTCCCTTACACTATCAGGATGGTTTCCGAGGCCATAGAATCGAACGGTTCAACCAGCCAGGCGTCGATCTGCGGAAGCACCCTTGCGCTCATGGACGCCGGAGTGCCGATAAGAAAGCCTGTGGCCGGGGTCGCCATGGGCCTGGTCAAGTACGGCAACGACTTCACAATACTCACGGACATCCAGGGCATAGAGGACCACCTCGGCGACATGGACTTCAAGGTGGCCGGCACCGCCGACGGGATAACCGCCATACAGATGGACATCAAGGTCGACGGGCTGTCTAGGGACATACTCGAGAAGGCGCTCGAGCAGGCCAGGAAAGGCCGCCTGTTCATACTCCAGACCATGCTGGCGTGCATCGACAAGCCGAGGGCCGAACTTTCGCAGTACGCGCCAAGGATTATAAGCTTCACGATCGACGTCGACAAAATCCGCGAGGTCATAGGGCCCGGCGGCAAGATGATAAGGAAGATCGTCGAGATGACCGGGGCCAACATAGACATAGAGGATGACGGAAGGGTCTTCATCTCCTCCGTAGGACAGGAGGGCGGCATCAAGGCGGAGAACTATATAAAGGCCTTGGTGAGCGACCCCGAAGTAGGGGCCGTCTACAAGGGCAAGGTCACAAGAATCATGAACTTCGGCGCATTCGTCGAGATACTTCCCGGCAAGGAGGGCCTCGTACACATCTCCCAGCTTGCTGCCGAGAGGGTCGCAAAAGTCGAGGACGTAGTCAAAGTCGGCGACGAACTGATGGTCAAGCTTGTGGAGATCGACTCGCAGGGAAGGTTGAACCTCTCCCACAAGGAGCTGCTCCCCAAGCCAGAAAGGCCTGAGGGAGGGGAGGCGCCGCACCAGAGGTTCCAGGGCAGGGACAGGTTCCAGCCGAAAAAAAGCGGCGACGACCTTGAGGAGAACGTGACGCCGAGGCCCAAGCGCAGGGATTGAACCTCTCAGCGAAAGGACATGACAATTCGGAGGTGCCTTATGAAGGAGACGACAAGGGGCCCGATTACCGTAATTGCTGTGAATCCGGGATCTACTTCGACAAAGCTGGCCGTCTTCAGGGACGGCAAGGCCGTGACCTCTATGAACATCGAGCACGACGTTGCCGTCCTCTCATCTAAAGGCTCCATAAAAGGCCAGCTGGGATACAGGCTGGAAATGATAGAAGCCGCCCTTGCCGGCGGGCATTGGGTCCAGGAAGGGCTCTCTGCCGTAGTCGGCAGGGGCGGCCTTTTGAAGCCCATGGAGGGCGGAGTCTACGAAGTGGACGACCGGATGGTGGAAGACGCGCTGGAAAGGCCGGTCGCCCACCATGCGTCCAACCTGGGCTGCGCCATTGCGCTGAACATTGCGAGGCGTTCAGGGGTGCCCGCGTATATAGTCGACCCCGTCTCGACCGACGAGTACGAGCCGGAGGCGAGAGTCTCAGGCCTTCCACAGTTACCGCGGGTTTCCCTGCTTCATGCGCTCTCAGCCAGGTCCTCGGCAAGGCGTGCTGCCGCCGAGCTTGGCATCGAGCTCAAGAAGGCACGTTTCGTGATTGCGCACATGGGAGGCGGCACCACCGTATGCGCCATGAGGGACGGACGGCTCATAGACGCGAACAACTCCAACGACGAGGGCCCTTTCACGCTCGACAGGACGGGGACGCTCCCGTCAGGGGCGGTTGTGGACCTGTGCTTTTCGGGCAAGTATACGAAAGCTGAGATAAAGGACATGTTCCTGCATAAAGGTGGACTCATTGCATATGCAGGAACGAACGACGCAAGGGAAGTGAACAGGCGGATAGATGCGGGCGACGAAAAGGCGGCCGAGCTTATGCGCGCAATGGCCTATCAGAACGCCAAGGAGATAGGGGCTTATGCCGCCGTGCTGTCGTTCAAGCTGGACGGCGTCATATTGACCGGCGGGCTGGCCAACTGGACGAGGTTCGTCGAAGAGGTCAGAAGAAGAGTGGGGTTCCTAGGTCGCATCTTCGTCTATCCGGGCGAAAACGAGATGCAGGCGCTGGGAGAAGGTGCGACGCTTGCCGTTGCGGGCCTGATAGATGTGAAGAAGTATTAGGAGGGGATAATTGATGTTCAATTCCTTCGACCAGATCATAAGCGAGGCGAAATCGGGCGCAAGGCAGAGGATAGCGATTGCGGCTGCGAACGACGCCGACGTGCTGGAGGCGGTGAAGCTTGCAAGGGACATCGACCTTGCAGATTTCTCGCTCTTCGGCGACGGGGTGTCCATTGGCGAGCTGGCCAAGAAGGTCGGCCTCAGCCTGGACGGCGTCGAGATAGTCGACGAACCGGGACTTCAGCTTTCCGCACTGAAGGCGGTGCAGCACGTAAGCTCCGGGAAAGCCGGCACCCTCATGAAGGGGTTGATCGGCACCACGGATTTCCTGAGGGCGGTGCTTGACAAGGAAGTGGGCCTTCGCACGGGGAGCCTTATCTCCCACGTAGCTGTGATCAAGTCCCCCAAGTTCGACAGGTTCTTCTACCTTACGGACGGCGCGATGAACATAGCCCCCTCCCTGGACCAGAAGATACAGATCATCAACAACGCCGTCAGGGTGGCTCACGCTTTGGGCAACGAAAACCCCAAAGTGGCCTGCATAGCTGCCGTCGAGACAGTCAATCCTGACATGCCCGCCACGATAGACGCATCGCTGCTTGCCAAGATGAGCGACCGCAGGCAGATAAAAGGCTGCGTTGTCGACGGCCCGTTCGGGCTGGACAACGCCGTTTCGCAGGAATCTGCCAGGCATAAGGGAGTGTCTGGCCCGGTGGCAGGGCAGGCGGACATCCTCATGTGCCCTGAGATTGTGACAGGGAACGTTATCTACAAGGCTCTGAGCTACTTCGCAGATGTGGAATGCGGCGCCGTGATTTCTGGGGCGCGCGCCCCGATCGTGCTTACAAGCAGGGCCGATTCCCCCAGGACGAAGCTGCTTTCCATGGCGACCGCGGTCGCTGTGGCAAAGAATTCGTAGTTTCCTTAGGCAAGGAGGGCTGCCCATGAGGCTGCTTATAGTGAATCCCGGCTCAACTTCGACAAAAGTCGCCATATTCGAAGACGGCAGGTCCGCAGTCGCCGAGACCCTGAGGCACTCGAACGAGGCCCTTGCGCAGTTCCCACAGGTCTCAGACCAGCTCGAATTCCGGTCGCAGGCGGTTAGGGAATTCCTCATGTCTAACGGGAACCCGAAGCTGGACGCCGTGGTGGGAAGAGGGGGCCTGCTGCCCCCGATGCCGAGCGGTGTATATGAGGTGGACGACGACATATACGACAAGCTCCTGCATCCAAAAGGCCAGCATGCGTCCAACCTGGGCGGCCTGATCGCAAGGGGGATAGCCTCGGAAAGGGGAATAAAGGCATTCATCGCCGACAGCGTCACGACGGACGAGCTCTGCGAGCTTGCAAGGTATTCGGGCCATCCGATGATGCAGCGCGTAAGCATATTCCACGCCCTGAACCAGAAGTCGGTGGCCAGGCGCGCTTCGGCAGACCTTGGGAAGCCTTATGAGGAGGCGAACCTGATAGTTTGCCACCTGGGAGGCGGAGTGAGCGTAGGGGCGCATCTGAAGGGCAGGGTTGTCGACGTCGCCAACGCACTGGACGGGGAAGGGCCGTTCGCGCCGGAAAGGGCAGGGACGTTGCCGCTTACGGGCCTCATCGACCTGTGCTTTTCGGGCCAGTACACCCATGCACAGACAAGGAAGCTTCTAAGCGGCGGGGGAGGGTTCGTAGCCCACATAGGCACCAACTCAGGAACCAAGCTTGAAGAGATGGTCATGGCCGGCGACGAACATGCCATCCTCATAGAGAAGGCGTTCGTATACGGCATAGTCAAGGAGATCGGGCGGATGTCCGCTGTCCTCGAAGGCAAGGTCGACGCCGTGGTGATAACAGGCGGCCTGGCTTATTCGGACAGGATTTGTTCTATGATAGAAGAGAAGGTTTCATCGCTTGCGAAAGTGATGAGATACCCTGGCGAGGACGAGATGCTGGCCCTTGCGGAAGCAGGGGCAAGGGCCCTTGCCCCTGCGCCAAGAACTGAGAAAGGAGGTCTGCCTTTTTGAAGAAAGTGGTAATCGACGTGGAAAGGTGCAAAGGTTGCGAGCTTTGCGTAAAGTACTGCCCTAAGCAGTGCCTGGGGATTGCAGAGGTTACTAATTCCAAGGGATACCTTCCTGCACACCTGGTGGACGAGGAAATATGCATAAGCTGCGGCATCTGCGGCAGGATGTGCCCCGACTCAGCCATAGAGGTCTTCAAACCGTAAACCAGTTTAACTAAGGAGGCTGTGAAATTGTCTGAGAGGAAGCTTTTCAAGGGCAACGAGGCAGTAGGAGAGGCCGCCATCAGGGCGGGATGCCGCTACTTCTTCGGATACCCGATCACTCCTCAGAACGAGATACCGGAATACATGTCAAGGAGGCTGCCCGAAGTCGGCGGCTGTTTCCTTCAGGCCGAAAGCGAAGTGGCTGCCATAAACATGGTGTACGGCGCCGCCGCGGCGGGCGCAAGGGTGATGACGTCCTCGTCGAGCCCGGGCATTTCCCTCAAGCAGGAGGGCATATCCTACATAGCCGGCTCGCTCCTTTCGCCCCTGATCGTCAACATGGTAAGGGGAGGACCGGGCTTGGGCGACATACAGCCGGCTCAAAGCGACTACTTCCAGGCCACCAAAGGAGGCGGGCACGGCGACTACCACCTGTTGACTTTCGCCCCCGCAAGCATCCAGGAGATGGTTGACCTGATATACATATCATTCGAAACCGGCGAGAAGTACAAGATGCCGGTGATGATATTGGCCGACGGCGTGCTTGGCCAGATGATGGAATCCGTCGAGTTCCCAGAGATGAAGGAGCCGAACGACCCCCACAAGAGCGATTTCGCCATAACAGGCGCCAAGGGGCGGCCCTCAAGGGTAGTGAAGGCGTTCGACCTTGACCCGGACAAGATGAACAAGCTCAACTTCGAGATGGAAGCCCGCTGGAAGGAAGCGGAGAAGAACGAGGTCAGGGTCGAGGAGTACATGATGGATGACGCGGAGTTCGTGCTCACAGCCTACGGCACTTCAAGCAGGGTGTGCCGGTCGGCGGTCGACAAGGCAAGGGCCGAGGGGCTCAAGCTCGGCATGATAAGGCCGATCACTGTCTGGCCGTTCCCGGGCGATGCCTTCAGGAGGGCCGCTGACAAGGTCAAGGGGTTCCTGGCGGTCGAGATGAGCCTCGGCCAGTACATAGAGGACGTGAAACTTGCAGTTGACGGCAAAAGGCCAGTCTACCTGCACGCAGTCCCGGGCGGCCTCATCCCCAAGAGGGACGAAGTACTCGCCCAGGTCCGCGGAATTCTTGAAGGGAAGGGGGCCTGAGCATGCAGGACGTCTACAGGACTGCGAAATCGCTGACCAAGAGGACAATGCATTACTGCCCGGGCTGCGCCCACGGGATAATCCACAAGCTTGTGGCCGAGGCGATAGACGAGCTCGGCATAAGGGAGGATACGATTGGAGTGGCGCCGGTCGGCTGCGCCGTCCTTGCCTACAACTATTTCGACATGGACTTCGCAGTGGCCGCCCATGGAAGGGCGCCGGTGATGGCCACCGGGATCAAGCGCGTGCATCCTGACAAGATCGTGTTCACCTACCAGGGTGACGGCGACCTTGCGTCCATAGGCACCGCAGAGATTGTGCACGCTGCGATGCGCGGCGAGAAGATAACAGTCATATTCGTGAACAACGCAATTTACGGCATGACCGGAGGGCAGATGGCGCCGACCACTTTGGTAGGGCAGAAAACAAGCACATCCCCCTACGGTAGGCAGGCGGAACACTGCGGAAGCCCCATAAGGATGTCCGAGATGCTTTCTACAATCCCAGGCGCCTATTTCGTAAGCCGCGTGTCGGTCAGCACCCCCGCAAACCTCGCAAAGGCGAAGCGAACAATAAAGAAGGCCTTCCAGAACCAGATGGAGGGAAAGGGCCTTAACATCGTCGAGGTGCTTTCGACATGCCCGACCAACTGGGGAAGGGCGCCGTACGAATCGATGAGGTGGGTCGACGAGAACATGCAGCCCTACTACCCGCTTGGCGATTACAAGCAGGCTGAGGAGGCGAAGTAGATGCAGAAGGAATACATCCTCTCCGGCTTCGGCGGCCAGGGCCTGATGCTGGCAGGAGTGCTGCTGTCTGAAGCCGGCATACTAGACGGCAGGAACGTATCATGGATACCCTCCTACGGCCCCGAGATGAGGGGCGGCACCGCCAACTGCGCTGTGGTCGTCTCAGAGGAGCCGATAGGCTCCCCCATAGTGGACAACCCCGACATCGTCATCGCGATGAACCTTCCTTCGATGGACAAGTTCGAGCCGATGATAAAGAAAGGCGGCATGATGGTCTACAACTCCAGCCTCATAAAAAGGCCGCCTGCTAGGGACGACATCAGATATGTGGCAGTGCCCGCGAACGAGATTGCCGAAGGCCTGGGCAGCGACAAGGTGGCCAACATGGCCATGCTGGGTGGCATGCTGGCTACAGACCACTGGGTGAGCATGGCGTCCCTGGAGAAGGTCATCCACAAGAAGATGACCGGCTCCAAGGCCAAGTTCATACCAATGAACCTGGATGCCATAAAGAAGGGCGCAGAAGTAGTGCGCTGAGAATAGGAGCCAGAAGGGCCGGGGCGCATTTCTGCGCCCCGGTTTCGATTGGAGGAGGCATATATGGCCAAGTGCGCATGCACCAGGACCTCGAGCGAAGTTAGGCTGTCGGGCAGGACGGTCTACAGGGGCGGCATCATGAACGTCGAGGAGGATTCCGTGCTGCTTCCGTCAGGAAGGACCGCAACCAGGGAAGTGGTAAGGACCAGGGATTCCGTCTCGTGCGGGATAATAGACGGCGAGGGTAGGGTATGCCTCATCAGGCAATACAGGTATCCCGCCGGGAGGCTGCTATGGGAGATCCCGGCCGGCAGGATCGAGCCCGGCGAGGAACCAGCGGACGCAGCAGTAAGGGAGGCGGGGGAGGAGACGGCGCTCGCCTGTTCAGTGGAAGAAAAGGTGGCAGGATTCTTCCTTGCGGCCGGTTTCGCGACCGAATTCATGCATATGTATTTGATGAAGGTCACGGGCGAATCAGACGCCGTGCCGGACGAGGACGAAGCCATAGAAGCGGGTTTCTTTACCCCTCAGCAGGCGATGTCCATGATGCAGGAAGGGGAGATAGCCGATTCCAAGACACTTATCTTCCTAAACTGGTATTTGCGCAGGCTGGGATTATAATGGCGAAGGCAGGGGACGGATGCTATAATAATTATTATGTAAACAAGCTTGGGAAGGTGATCTCCTGATGCATCCGGCCATAGACGACTTCCTGAACTACCTGGCGGTCGAAAGGGGGCTCGCCGAGAACTCGCTTGCGGCCTATGCCAGGGACCTTAAGGACTTCGAAGCCTTCCTTTCCGGCAGCGCCGAGGCCCAGTGTTCCAGCGAGGCCCTGCAAGGTGCGGACGGGAAGACAATCGGGCTTTTCGTCGCCAGCCTGACATCGAAAGGATTGGCGGCATCAAGCACGGCAAGGAAGCTGACCGCGGTAAGGGGGCTTTTCAAGTACCTGGCCCGACAGGGAGCCATAAAGGCCGACCCGACGGCGGCAGTAGAATCGGTAAGGCAGAAGAGGGCGCTTCCGAAGTGCCTCAGCCTCGAAGATATGAAGACCCTCCTGGGCTCGTTCGGACGGATGACCCCAAGGGATCTTCGGGACCTCGCCATGATGGAGGTGCTCTACGGATGCGGCCTTAGGGTAAGCGAGCTGGTAGGCCTTAAGATAGGCGACGTAAACACCGAGCACGGATATGTAAGGTGCATCGGAAAGGGCTCCAAGGAGAGGATCGTCCCGCTTGGAAGCTACGCAGCCAGGGCCGTTGACGAATACCTCGCCAAGGGAAGGTCCGAGCTGTGCAACCTCAAGCCTTCGCAATGGCTGTTCGTTACGGCTGACGGAAGCCCGATGAGCAGGCAGGCCTTCTGGAAGAACCTCAAACACCGGTGCCGTTCATGTGGAATCTCCAGCGAGGTGAGCCCCCACACCCTCAGGCATTCTTTCGCCACACATATGCTGGAAAACGGAGCCGACCTGAGGGCCGTGCAGGAGATGCTCGGACACGCGGACATCGGCACGACGCAGATATACACGCACCTGACAAAGGCGAAGCTGAGACAGGTATACGACGAGCACCATCCGAGGTCATAGTCTGGAGGTCGTAGAATTGGCCAAGAGAGCTGTTATATTGGTCCTGGACGGGGTGGGCGCGGGCGAGATGCCGGATGCAGCCGAGTACGGCGATGCGGGCAGCAATACGCTTGCCAACACCGCGCTTGCAGTAGGCTGCCTTGATCTGCCCGTCCTTACTTCGCTTGGCCTCGGCAACGCCGTGGCCATGTCTGGGAAGCCTGCTCCCGGGCTTCCTCAAGTGAAGCATCCTCTGGCAAGCTGGGGCCGCCTGATGGAGAAATCCCCGGGGAAGGATTCTACCACGGGGCACTGGGAGATGGCGGGGACCGTACTTGACAGGCCGTTCCCTCTCTACCCTGGAGGTTTCCCGAAAGAGGTACTCGATCCTTTCATGGAAGCCACAGGAAGGGGCATCCTCTGCAACAAGCCCTATTCCGGCACGGACGTGATAAGGGACTACGGCGAAGAGCACATGAGGACGGGCGACCTCATCGTATATACTTCGGGGGATTCCGTCTTCCAGATAGCATCCCATGTCGACATAGTACCGATCGAGGAACTGTACAGGGCGTCAGAAGCCGCAAGGAGGATATTGAGGGGAGCCCACGAGGTGGGAAGGGTGATAGCACGTCCCTTCACAGGAAGGCCAGGCGCATTCGAGAGGATCGGCGCCAAGAGGCGGGATTTCGCCGTCGAGCCACCATTGCCCAACCTTCTCAGCAAAGTGGAGGAAAAGGGCCTTCCCGTGATGGGCTGTGGCAAGATCGACGACCTGTTTGCCAACTGCAATATCACCAAATCCAGGCATGTTTCGGGCAATGCCAACACCATGGGGGCGCTTATGGAGTTCATGGAGGAGGGCACACCCGGTCTCATTTTCGCCAACTGCGTGGACTTCGACATGCTGTATGGGCACAGGAACGACCCTCGAGGCATGGCGGACGCCCTGCAGGAAATCGACGGCCTCATCTTCACCGCCATGGCATGCATGGGCAAGGGCGACCTTCTGATAATCACCGCCGACCACGGCAACGACCCGACAACCCCCAGCACGGACCACAGCAGGGAGATGCCGTTCGTGCTGGTCTGGCACAGGGGGATGGCCCCTGTGGCCCTGGGCGACAGGCAGACCTTCGCGGACGTTGGGGCGACGGCTGCGGCCTGGCTTGGCATACCGTGGGAACTTGAGGGAAAGAGCATGATAGATGCGGGAGGGGCTGACTGAAGGTGCTCATCCAGGACATAATCGCAAAGAAGAAGACGGGCGGAAGGCTCAGCCGGGCTGAGATCGATTTCTTCATCGAAGGCATTGTCTCAGGGGACATACCCGACTACCAGACCGCCGCGCTCCTGATGGCTATCTGGATAAGGGGCATGGACGTCGAAGAGACAGTGGACCTTACCCTGTCCATGGCGGAATCCGGAGAAATGCTGGACCTTTCGGAGATACCGGGCATAAAGCTGGACAAGCATTCCACAGGCGGCGTGGCCGATACGACGACGCTGATCCTTGCCCCCCTTGTGGCATCCCTTGGATACCCGGTTGCGAAGCTGTCGGGCAGGGGCCTCGGCCATACGGGCGGCACTCTTGACAAGCTGGAGTCCATACCGGGAATGAGGGTCGACCTGACGAAGAGGCAGTTCATAGACCAGGTGAAGAAGATAGGCCTGGCCGTATCAGGGCAGACCGCCGACATAGCGCCGGCCGACAGGATACTTTACGCATTGAGGGACGTCACATCCACAACCGACAACATATCGCTCATGGCATCCAGCATAATGAGCAAGAAGCTGGCTTCGGGCTCCGATGCCATCGTACTGGACGTCAAGACCGGCAGGGGCGCTTTCCTGCCTGACGTCGGAAGCTCGGTGGAGCTGGCCAAGCTAATGGTGGACATAGGAAGGGCGTCGGGCAGGCGGATGGCGGCAGTGGTGACGGACATGGACCAGCCCCTCGGAAGCACGATCGGCAACGCGCTGGAGGTCATCGAGGCAGCCGAGACGCTGAAGGCCCCCAGGCCTTCCAGGCTCCTTGACATAGTAATCAGGCTTGCGACCCTCATGGTGCGCTGCGGAGGGGACCACAGGGATGACGCCTCGATTGCATCAGACCTTATGAAAGCCCTTACTTCCGGAAGGGCGCTCGAGAAGTTGATTCAGATGGTGGACAGGCAGGGAGGAGACCCAAGGTACATAGAGGATACAACAAGGTTCGAGCTTGCCGGGGTAATAAAAGACGTCGAATCACCCGTCGCAGGCTGGGTCAAGAGCATAGACGCGCTGGGCCTGGGTAAGGCTTCGGTTGTCATCGGCGCCGGCAGGAAGAAGAAAGGCGACCCCGTAGACTTCGGAGTCGGAATGGTGCTGGCCAAGCAGGTGGGGGACAAGGTGGGAAAGGCAGAGCCCTTCGCCAGGGTTTACGCAAGGAGCGAAGCAGACGCCGATGCCGCGGTTTCGGCGTGCATTGCATCGTATTCCTTCAGCGAAGGGCGCACCGAGGCGCTTCCACTTGTCTACGAGACTATAGAATGATATACAATACTAGGCTAATCGTTGTGTAATGATGGTTTACGGAGGTAATCGGATGAAGAAGGGCAGGATATTCAGCGGCATGAGGCCGACGGGGAAGCTCCACCTGGGCAACTTCCTGACGCTCAGGAACTGGGTAAAGCTGCAGGAGGAGTACGAGTGCACTTTCGGCATAGTCGACTGGCACGCCCTTACGACGGGCTATGAGGACACATCGGAGCTGCCGATGATGATAAGGGAGATGGCCCTCGACTGGCTTGCTGCCGGCGTCGACCCGGCTGTTTCCACGCTCATGCTGCAGTCGCATGTGAAACAGCACGCCGAGCTGCACCTTCTTCTTTCTATGATAACCCCGCTGGGATGGCTGGAGCGCTGCCCGACCTACAAGGAGCAGCTCAGGCAGATGTCGGACAGGGAGATACAGACGTACGGCTTCCTAGGATATCCTGTCCTTATGGCGTCAGACATCCTCCTTTACATGGCGGACAGGGTGCCCGTGGGCCAGGACCAGCTGCCTCACCTTGAACTTGCCAGAGAGATCGCAAGGCGCTTCAACTTCCTTTACGGAAACACCCTCGTGGAGCCCGAACCGATAATAAACAACGTGCCCCTGTTGCCCGGGACGGACGGCAGGAAGATGAGCAAGAGCTACGGCAACTATATTGCTCTCTCTGACGACAGGGACACAGTGGCCAAGTCCATATCACAGATGGTGACGGACCCCGCCCGCATCAGGAAGACGGATCCGGGTCACCCTGACATCTGCACCGTTTTCGCCTATTACTCGGCATTCTTCCCCGAATCGACCGGGACCGTGAGGGCCGAGTGCGAAGGGGCGCAGATCGGATGCGTCGCCTGCAAGAAGCGAATGGCCGACCTCATGCTGGGGATATTGACCCCCATACACCAAAAGAGAGCGGCCTACGCCTCCGATCCGGCGTATGTGGAGGGCATACTGGCAGAGGGCAACGAGAGGGCGAGGCAGAAGGCCGAGGAAACTATGAAGAAGGTCAGGGCGGCCGTGCGCCTGTCATGAGCCTGACTGCGGAGCCAGGCTCGTCATCTGGGAGCGGGGCGGGCTTCAACGCAGCCGGCTACAGCGGGCCGCTGAGCCTTCTGCTCGACCTGATAGAGCAGAGGAAGGTGGACATCTGCGAAGTATCGCTCGCAGAGATCACCGAAGAGTATCTGAGGAGGATCAGCTCGATAGAGTGGCCGGACCTTGAGGAATCGTCCAGGTTCCTGGTGATAGCCGCGACATTGCTCTTCATCAAGGCAAGGGTGCTTATGCCAAGGAAGAAGGATGTAGACGCCGTCGCCGAGGAGGAAGAAGGGCCCGATCCCGCAGAACTGCTGGTTGACAGGCTGAAGGCCTACAAGGTCTTCAGGGACGCTTCAAGGAAGCTCAGGCAGCTCGAGGCTGAGGCTGCCCTATGGTTCAGGCGCGGCAGGTTCGAGCACCTTGCGACCAGATGGCACGGTAACCCGCTCGAGGGGATTCTGCCACAGGACCTGTTCGAGATAGCCTCGCGCCTTCTGGAGAAAGCACAGCCGGCTGTTGTTGAAGGCCCAAGGGACGAGGTCCCCCTGGCCCATTTCATGAACGAGCTGCTGGGTGCTTTGAGGAGGAGAAGGAGCGCGGACTTCCTGGGGGCGCTGGGGGCCGTTAAGGACAGGAAGGCACTAATAGGAAGTTTCCTTGCGCTGCTTGAGCTTGCGAAACTGGGGATAATCAGCCTGAGCCAGATGGCGCCCGGAGAACCAATATGGATGTCCTTGAGGGAGGAGGCGGGAAGCGTTGGACCTGTTGCGGATGAAGGCGTTGATTGAAGCGATCATATTCGCTTCCCCCGAGCCTGTAGACCTTGAGGATATGGCTGATTACCTGGGTATAGACATGAACACCCTATCGTTGGTGATAAAAGATATCAAGGATTTGCACGAGAGGCCTGATTCGGGAATCAGGCTGAGGAACGTAGGCGAGGGAGTGACTTTCTCCACGCCGCCGGAGCTTGCAGACGACATCTCCGGGTACCTCTCTGCGACGAGGCAGTCGGCTTTGACTGACGCCTCGCTGGAGACGCTCTCGATAATCGCCTACAAGCAGCCGATAACGAAGGCGGAGATAGAGCAGATAAGGGGAGTGGGCGCAGAATCAGCATTAATAACGCTGGCGCAGCGGGGGCTGATAACCGAAAAGGGCAGGAAGAACGCGCCGGGAAGGCCGATACTTTACGGGACTACTAAGGAGTTCCTGGTATACATGGGGCTGCCCGACCTGAGATCGTTACCCGGACTCCAGGACCTAGATGACGTTGAGGGCTTGAAGCTCCCGGGCATAGAATAAGCGGGTCAATAGAACTGAGGTGTTTCTTGATGGTAGTAGCAGTGGTAGGACTCGGGGTCTTCGGAGTATCTGTGGCGCTGAAGCTTGCGGACGAGGGCGCGGAAGTGTTCGCAATCGACCTTGAGGAGGAGAAGGTAAGGAAGTACGCCAACTTAGTGACGCACGCCGTTGCCGCGGACGTGACGGACAAGGATGCTATGGAGAGCATCGGCATCAGGAACGTCGATGTCGCGGTGATAACGACAGCGTCGGACATAACCATGTCGGTCATGGGTACCATGGTGCTAAAAGAGCTTGGCATACCTAGGGTTATAGCCAAGGCGAAGGACGAGATGCACGGAAGGATACTGCAGGCCGTTGGGGCAAGCAGGGTGGTCTACCCCGAGAAGGAAGCGGGCGAAAGGCTCGCCCATTCCATCCTCTCTAACAACTTCATAGACCTGATAGAGCTTGATCCCAGGTTCTCCATACTGGAGATCAAGGCTCCCGACAAGCTGGTAGGGAAGACCCTCAAACAGATAGACGTAAGGGCGAAGTACGGGGTGAACGTCGTCGCGGTAAAATCGGGCGACCAGTGGATACTCACCCCTGGCGCCAACGACATCATAAAACAGAACGACATACTAGTAACCATAGGTTCAAACGAGGACCTGGAGAAGTTCAAGGAATGAGCGGGGAAAGGATAGCCAAATACATAGCAGCATGCGGCATCGCCTCCAGACGCAAGTCGGAGGCTTTCGTAACAGACGGCAGGGTAAGCATAAACGGCACCATCACGACGGATATGGCATCGAAGGTCATGCCTGGCGACGTGGTCGCATTGGACGGCAGGGAGATTAGGCCCAAAAAGGATCATATCTATATCATGCTGAACAAGCCGAGAGGTTACCTCACGACCGCTTCCGATGACAGGGGAAGGAAGACCGTAATGTCCCTGATAGACGCCAAAGGCCATCGCGTATTCCCAGTCGGAAGGTTGGACCTTGATTCCGAGGGGCTGCTGCTTCTGACGGATGACGGCGACTTGGCTTACAGGCTTACGCATCCAGGCAGGAACATCGACAAAACATATTTCGTCTCATTAAGTAATCCATTATTGGAGGAAAAACTGGAGTTATTGCGAATAGGTATAATGATAGATGGTATTTTGACTGCGCCAGCGCAGGTTGAAGTGGTGCATCCGTCAGGCCTTATGCTTGAGATTACGATTCACGAGGGCAGGAAAAGGCAGGTCAGACGGATGGTGGAGGCGGCGGGGAGCAGGGTGCTGAGTCTGAAGAGGACTTCTCTTGGGCCTCTCAGGTTAAGCAGTCTGAAACCTGGTGAGTCAAGAACCCTTACTGAAACTGAATTAGGAGACCTGATATCATTGATCAGTTCCCATGAAAGGGCTGTGAGAAATGATTAGAAGATATAAAGATCAGAGGGGCTTTACGACGGTCGAGGTAATTGTCGCAGCTGTCATTCTAGTAATAGTCGCAGTAGCCTTGCTGGGTCTTTACAATAGTAACTTCGGTTGGATTGTAAGAGCGGGATTCCGTACCAGGGCTGTAGATAAAGCGAAGGCTGCCATCGACAGCAGAATCTCTCAAGGAGCAGCAAGTGGAGCATCATCTCTTACCATAGCCTTCGGAAATGGTGCACCATCAATTTCGATACCGGGTGAGTTCATCAGCGAAACCGGCACAGATGGACCAGGCAATTCGGTTAGCGTGACCTTGGATTCCTTCATCCCTTACAAACCATAACAAAGGAAGGAGGCGGCTGAATGATTATGCGGCTTAGGAATCAAAAAGGAATCACACTTGTGGAGCTTATCCTTGTAATCGCTGTTCTAGGCTTCATAATGGCAGCTGCGCTTTCTTTCTTCCTTTTCGGCACACGCACTTTCACGCTAGGCAGCAACCAAGCTCGAGTGCAGCAGGAATCACGTTTGGTTACTACGATAGTCGCTGCTGACCTTCGTACGGCGCTGAACGTGCGTGTCTTCACTGCAGAGGGCTATACACCCGATTCAGACGACTATGTTGTAAAAAGGATAGGTTCTGGCCCTTACTCGCTGGTGTATTCAAGGCCAGGGGTGGCTGACCTAACTACAGCTTCGATTTTTACGAGCATGTCATTTAAGGTTACAACCGAGAATTCGAGTAAATTCATCACAATAGATGCCGTGGGGGTTGAAGGTGACAGATCATATACAATAGCAAGCAAGATGCTGCTTGAGAACGTTCAACCTGGACTTTTAGATACTGACGATGTCATAGCTATATTGTTCGACAAGTAGTTTAATCAGTTAGGGGGAGAGTAGCCATGAAAAGGCATAATAATCAGAAGGGTATAGCTCTTCCGATAGTGCTACTTTTCATCATCGTTCTGATTCTGTTAGGATTCGCGTTGTCAACTTACGGGTATTATGAATCAGTTTCAGCGATTAGGGAAGAGCATTTGACTAAAGCATATTACGTAGCTAGAGCAAGTATATCTGCACTAGCTCAGTATTTAACAAAAGAACCTGCAAATGATACAGAGATGTACGCGATTGCTGACTATGTGGATAAAATCACATCCTCGGGTAACTATGCAAGCGGGGAAATAAACGGTATTCAATATAGAATAACAGCAACTAGGGTTAACGATTTCGGCGCACTACAGGGCGTATTGACCCTTACTTCATTAGGCAAGTCCGGTAATTTCGAAAAGAAAGCAGCACTACAGATAGGCTATTCTTTGAAAGAGTATACGAATATGGGGCCCTTCGGCGTAGTAGACAGTGCACTATATGCCGAGAATACGGCGGAATCTGGTGGCTCTTTGGGAGATTACAAGGCAAAGGCATATGGAAAAGTGAAGACCAATAATCCAAATACAAGCAAGATCAAAGTTACTGTTATCGGCCAATCTTCGCCATATAACGTGCCTGTTTACGAGCCACAGCCTCATCCTTTGCCATCAAATCCAGTGTTCCCTTCAATTACGAAATCTAGTTCAACATTTACTTCTGACCCGGATTTAATTCCCGACGAAAGTTTCTATTATAACGGAACTATTAAGGTGAAACCAGCTGCTACCTATGATGGGTATAATGACAGAACATACGACGCGACAAATAAACTTATAACAAAGGGAACGCCAACGTACATCAAGGTGACTTCTCTTAACATTGCAAAACCGCTTCTATTTAACAACAATGGCCCGATTTATTTAATGGTCGAAAATTCCCTGGAAATTGCTGCGAATGTTGGATGCTCGCCAAATTGCGGATATATAGGTGGAGTTTACACGCATGCTCCGGAGTGTTGGCTTGGCAGGGTAAATATTTTCTTTACTGGGACGAATCCGATTCGAATCACAGGAAATCCCTACATAAGGGCTAATATCGTTGCCTTGAATGCTGCGATTATTCAACCTGATAAGGATCCTGACTTCTACATCGGGGGAAATGTAACGATGAGCGGACATGTCATATCTGGAGGAGACAGAATTGAGCTATATGGTTCCTTCGAGAACGCTCCTAGTATGATATATGCTCCTAAAGCTTCTGTGTTCTTAGGAGGGTCTGCATTTACGCACAATGGCGCAATTATATGCGATACTTTCGAAGCAAATGCAAATGCAAACCTTTATTATCAAGCAATTACTAGAGCTTCCTTGCCATATTGGTTCGACGATGATGATAGTTTTGGCACGCTGGGCGATAGTTTTGAGATAGGCACAGGAGAATTCTACGCTAAGAACCTTATCTTTACACGTTGGACTGATTAACGCATTCCTATTGAGATGGGTCGGCTTTCAACCGACCCATCTTTCTGTTACCATTCATTTATGCTATTTTATTGTTACATTCATTTAAAGGACGTTAAATGCCGCTCAAAACTTCTATCGCAATAGACGGACCCGCAGGATCCGGGAAAAGCACAATAGCGAAGATGCTTTCCAAAGCCACTGGCCTCCCCTACTTGAGCACCGGGGAGATGTACAGGGCTATTGCTTTATGTACGTTACGGGCCGGCATAGATCCCTATAATGAGCAGGAAGTGCTCGACTGCGCCCTGCGTTCCGAAATATCCGCCACGCCGGACGGAAACGGCGGCTTCAAGGTGTACTGCGGGAAAGAAGACGTCACAGGGCTTCTCAGGACGCCGGAAGTCAGCAAGATGTCGTCCCCTGTTGCCATCCACGCAGGTGTCAGGAAGCTCATGGTGTCGCTTCAAAGGGCCATCGCAGCCAAGGATGATGTAATCATGGACGGGCGGGATATCGGCACTGTCGTCCTGAAGGAATCTGACCGCAAGATATACCTGGATGCATCCGTAGAAGTAAGGGCAAGAAGGCGCCTGATGGATTTCAAGGATAGCTCGCTGACTTTCGAGCAAGTACTAAAAGACCTCAAGGAAAGGGACATGCGGGACAGCACGAGGGAAGTGGATCCTCTAAGGCCTGCGGAAGATGCCTTCATAATAGACACGTCGGATATGACGCCGCAACAGGTCGTGGAGGCGATAATGGAACGCTTCGGCATGAAGGCTGGGGAGGCAACGGATGCTTAATAGGGCTCTTGCGCTTTTAGTCTGGCTTTACATCAGGATATTCCACAGGTTCAGATGCTACGGCGCAGACAAGGTACCATCGCGCGGTGCAGTGATAGTCGTCGCCAACCATGGAAGCTTCATAGATCCAGGGCTTATCGCCTGGAACGTGAAGAGGCCCCTTTTCTATATGGCCAAGGCCGAGCTCTTCAAGAATCCGGTCCTCGCATTCCTGCTCGGTCTGATTAACACGTTCCCAGTCAAAAGGAGCGGGGCCGACAGGGCCGCCATGAACCATTCGATGAAGCTCCTCAACGAGGGAAAGGGCCTTTGCCTCTTCCCTGAAGGCACCCGGACCCTTGACGGAAAGATGGGCCCCTTCAAATCGGGTGCCGCATACCTTGCCCTGGTGACAGGCGCGCCGATTGTGCCGGTCGCCCTTTTCGGCACCTATAAGGCCTACAGGAAGGGGACAAAAAAGATCCATTTCGTCCCGTTCAAATCGGTCTTCGCCGACCCCATATACGTGCAGAAGGTCGACCAGCACGACATAGAAGCCATAAGGACGAGATCGGAAGAGCTTAC
>Ga0116174_10001315_pt1 | contig 22943 bp, 15 predicted proteins | sample AD_UKC087_MetaG_FD_89801 | JGI IMG/M metagenome (GOLD analysis project Ga0116174, IMG submission 89801) | Active sludge microbial communities of municipal wastewater-treating anaerobic digesters from USA - AD_UKC087_MetaG | ecosystem: Engineered > Bioreactor > Anaerobic > Digestate | place: USA...
AGCGTTGTTTATGCAATCTCAATCCAATCAGATGGAAAGATATTAATTGGTGGGGGTTTTACCACATACGCAGGTATCCAACGACAACGTATTGCAAGGTTAAACACAGACGGTTCACTTGATGACACATTTAACTCATCCTCAGGTGTAGGTGGGAGTTTCCCTATTATTAGTGCAATTGCAATCCAATCAGATGGAAAGATCTTAATTGGTGGGGGTTTTACCACATATGCAGGTGTCACAAGACAAGGTATTGCAAGGTTAAACACAAATGGTTCACTTGATGACACATTTGATTCATCCTCAGGTGTAGGTGGGAGCGACCCCTTTGTTTCTTCAATTTCAATCCAACCAGACGGAAAGATATTAATCGGCGGTTCCTTTACCACATATGCAAGTACCCCAAGACAACGTATTGCAAGATTAAACATAGATGGTTCACTTGATAACACATTCAACTCATCCTCAGGTGCAGACAATAGCGTTTCTGCAATCTCAATCCAACCAGATGGAAAGATCATCATTGGTGGTTCCTTTACCTCGTATGCAAGTCATCCAAGACCATATTTAGCAAGAATATTTGGTGATTCACTTTTAGCAAATAATATAAAAGATAGCTTTAAATTAGGATTTGGAAGTGACACATTAACATTTGATACAACAGGACTATCTGTTCTTGGAGATAACAATGTATCTATAGGAGGATTAAATACTTCATATTCTGATTCTAAACTATCAATTATTGGTGACTTAAATCATTCCTCAATTCTATCTTTATACAACTCTTCAAATAGGACTGTTTTCAATGTTTCCAACACAGGAACTGTTAACATTGCAGAAAGATTAGGTATTGGAACCGCGTCCCCAACTCAGAAACTAGATGTAGATGGTAATATAAGGGTAAGTGGGGCATATTATGATAGCTTCAATAGTGCTGGCATTGCAGGTTATGCATTGTTATCGACAGGAACAGGAACAAGATGGGTAGACATATCATCAGCATCTCTTACACCATTTGGATCAGAAGGACAGATGTTATATAACGACAATGGAACATGGACACCAACATCTCAACTATTCTTTAACGATACTTCAAACAATCTAGGCATAGGAACTACCAATCCAGAAACCGCTCTTGATCTTGGAGCCACTGGTGGGGTGTTCCGCATACAAGGTAGTTCTAGTTCTCCTTTGTGGCCAGCAGTGGGTACAGCTGGTTTAAGATTTGCCTATGATACAGATGGGTCGGCACATAGCAGTGGGGCTGGTTTAGGATCTGGTCAAATATCTTCTGTTTATGCTAGTGGTAGCAACGCCCCTTTAAGAATTGATGCTTCAGAATTTGCTGTTACTAATGGTCCTGGAAACGCTAAATTTTACATCGACTCTTCTGGTTATGTGAACATTGGGTCAACAAATTCGGCACCAAGCCCGCTCTCCGTATTTACATCCAATTGGTCAGGAATAGGGGTGTATCACAAGGATTATTTTAATAATTACAATGCTGGGTCAGCTTGGTTAGCACATGATGCGGAAGGTGATGGTATACTTAGTCTGTACAGACCGTCAGTGGATTCAGCACCAAGAGTTTGGATATCCGCAGATCCCAATAGAAATAGCTATATAAACGCTGGTAATTTTGGTATTGGAACTGTTTCTCCAGCAATGCCCCTAACTGTTTTATCAAGTGCTCTTGGTAACGGTATTATGTCAACTAATTCATATGGGTTGGGAAGTTCTTCTGGTGGTGCTATCTGGGCTAGTACGGAAATGCCCCCTACAGCAATGAATCAGAGATTGGGTATATTGGCTTTTGGTAGTAAAAGATCAAACGGAGTTTATACTTCAGGTGCTGGTATATCGGCTTTTTCATCTGGATCTTGGGTAGATAATTCTAGTTATCCATCTTACCTGTCATTTGAGACTACTAATGTTGGTTCTACATCTAGATCTGAGAGGATGAGAATCGATGCTAATGGTAATATAGGTATAGGAGTTGCAAACCCTAGTGTTGCTTTTGACATAGGAAATAACGGAGCGGTATTTTTTGTTAGAGGCACCTCTACCAGCCCATCTTACCCGGCATCTGGTATTTCTCCTGGATTTTTAGTCACGTATGATACAGATGGTAATGCTTGGACATCATCAGGAGGGTCGGGATCTACCCAGCTAAATTCCATGAACAGTAATTTATCTGCAGCACCTCTAAGAATGAATGCTTCAGAATTTGGGTGGACTAATGCAGGTGTTAGATTTATGGTTTTAAACAGTTCAGGATACCTTGGTATTGGCACCACTTCTCCAACTAGAACTCTACACTCAGCAGGAACCGTAAGATTCAGTGCTTACGGAGCGGGTACTCTGGTTACAGATGCAAGTGGTAATATTAGTGTTTCGTCAGACGAGAGATTAAAAGATATTCAAGGAACTTTTGATAAAGGTTTGACTGAGATATTAGAACTTGATCCAATACTATATAAATGGAACGATATATCAGGAATGGAAACAGAAACTACCTATGCAGGACTTAGTGCTCAAAATGTCCAATCAGTAATACCCGAAGCTGTAGGAATTAGTTCAGACGGATACTTAACTTTAAGCGACAGGCCAATATTAGCTGCTACAATAAATGCCATAAAAGAACAACAAACCCAAATAGAAGAATTAAGAAGACAAGTCCTTGGAGAATCCACCGCTCTTGAATCATCTGAATCATCCTCATCTATACCAAATATCCTAGAATCATCTGAATCATCAAACATCTTAGTTCAAATACAGACCATATTTGAAGAATTTAAGGATTTAATATCAACCCTAAGTATGACCAAAGGCACCGACTTAGTATCAGGAAAAGAATATCTAAGCATAGATAGTGATGTCCGTATAACAGGAGATCTCTCTGCCCAGGATTTAAATGTTGTAGATTTAAATGTTGGAGGAAATATACAAGCTGGTCTTATAACAATAGATACCATAGATAACTCAATAAATGTATTAGGAGCGTCATGTTACAACCCTGAGACAAACATAAATGATGATACTCTATGTCAAGATCAGACCCTCTATTTACAAAAGAATACATCAGGTAATTTAGATATATTAAACGGAACATTAATTATTGAACCAAGTGGATTAGCTACTATAAATGGAGACCTTGAAGTTAAAGGAACAGTTAAATCTGAAAATATAGAAACAAATACAATGACCATAAAAGAATCAAAGACCCCAGATGGTTTAACTGATACATGCCAAGTGGGGGAGATGACTTGGGATCAGGATTACATATATGTTTGTACATCCGAAAATACTTGGAGAAGATCCAGGTTAGAGCAAGTGCCCCAATATTAAAAGAAGATTAAATATTCTAAAGAAATGGTAAAATTATCCTTATAAATGGGTAAAATAGCCAATAAAATTAGTAGAAAAACGGGTTTACTTACATTAATTCTAGCGTGCGCCTTCGTCTTACGCATAGCTAATTTGGGTTATTCTGACTATCAAGGTGATGAAACAAAGGCCTTTTATAATCCAAAAGATCAGACGTTTTCCCAATTCCTATTATCCCAAAGACGTGCTCCAGTGCAGTTTGTCATAACTTTACTTATAAAGGGAGTATCAAATAATTACCACAACGAATTTACAGCACGTCTTCCCTTTGCCTTATTTTCAATAATCTCGTGTTATGCATTCTTTTTATTTGTTAAAAAACTGGTAAACGAAGACGTTGCTTTTTACTCACTTATATTTTTTGTTACTAACGGGCTTTTTGTGGCTTTTGGGAGGATAGTGCAGTATCAATCTTTAGTTATTTTGCTTGATATTTTGGTTTTAGATCAGTTACTAATGCTCGTAGAAACTAATAAAATTAAGCATTTATACCTATCAGGCATTATTTGGGGATTTAACTTTTTAGTTCACACAGACGCTTTATATGTATTTCCAATGGCCTTATTTTTAGTTATTGAATGGGCTAAAAAATATGAAATGAATGCAAAAATTACCCTAAAAAGAATATTCCCAGCTATGATTTTAGGCCTTTTAGTTTTAATGATTTTTTATGGTCCATACTTGTTGAATTTACCAAAAGACGCTTTAGTGTATTGGAAATCTAGATTAGACGGTACTCAACAGGCAAATGTAGTAAGTAATTCAAGATATACATTTAGTGTATACCAGCCAATATATGTCATACATCTGTATATTTTGACGGGTGTTTTGGGAGCAATTTTAACTATTTTTAATAAATCTATTAATAAAGAAAGAAAAATAGGAATTATATTTTGGCTTATATTTTCATACATATTTATGGAATATGTTGTCAAAGATCCTGGAACACATATATACAATTATGTCATGCCTTTAACTATATTGATGGGAATCTTCTTTTATAAATTTAATGTTGTACTTAAAATTAAGATTAAAAAATTACTTCCTGTGTATCTCACATCTGTTTTCATACTTTTCATGTTTTTATTTTTGCAATCATATGCCATATTTGTTGATCATGGGAGAGAGTACCCTTGGCAAGACGAAAAATTTTTAATATGGACGTTTCCCATTCTTAATCCTGTGTTTAAACCCAGTTTATTTGGGTTTCCTTACAATAGAGATTGGGAAGGTGTTCAAAATTATATCCTAACTGATGGTAGGTCTACTTACTACACAACTAATGAAAGAAAGCCCATCCCAAGATATTATTTGCATGGTTTAGAGCACAATAGCTCCAAAGCAGGATACTATATTAGAGTGATAGATCCTCAGTCGGGAACAAATGACATATTAAATGATAGAAGTGCTAGATGGATAAAAGATAATACACCAGAAAAATCCTTTTATGTTAATAATAACTTAGTCTCTGAAGTTTATTTTATACCCGAAACTTGGAAGTAGATTTTGGTGAGTCGTGTTAAAATACCTCTAGTTTTATTAGGCCCCTGTAGTTCAACGGATAGAACGTGCCCCTCCTAAGGGCAAGATGTAGGTTCAATTCCTACCTGGGGTACCATTAATACCCTGTAATATTTGAAAAGGCCTTAATTTTGTAGTAAGCTCCCAACAATAAGATAAAAAGGAGAAGGAGATGAAGAAAGAGGAACAACTTGATCTGGAGTTATTTTGTATAGAGTCCGTTGAAAAATACCTTCCCAAAGGATACAGGACTCACACCTATTTACCTAGTTGGGGTGGGACTGGGGAAATAATAACTATCTTTAGTGCGACTGTGGTGATCCAACACAGAGAATATGAAGATGCAAAGTTTCTAGGAATTTTTCCATATAAAAGGAAAAAATGGGTGGATATTGGAGAGTTTCCGCCGTCCGTGTGTGATTTAACACTTGCGCCGTGGTTCAGGATTTACGCAGGTTATGAAGCCCATCTAAATATTTTAGAAGAAGCGTTCAAAGAAACACCTTTTGAGATTTATCTTGAGAGGAAGAACACTATTTAATTAAATTAGGTTTGCAGGGTACCTAGGTATAAAAACCAAAACTCTGCTTTTTTGCAAAACCCGCTAAAAATGTTTAATTCCTTCCCACCTTTATTTACCATCATCGTTTGATTGTTGTTAAGTCTAAAAATATAATCATTGTATGAACAAAAAATTTCTACTTTTATTATTTTTTCCTGCTATTTCAATAATTTTTCTATTGTTTTGGGGTAATTCAGAATCACATAGATCTCATGTTAAAGAACTTCATATCAAAGAAAAAGAAATTAAAACCTACAATATCTCCACAGAAGATAATGGTTCCACAATAAATATAAAAAAGGGAGATAGGTTAAATGTGTCATTAGTAGGAAATCCAAGTACTGGTTATTCTTGGGAGTTATTGGATTATGATAGTAATATTTTAGAGCAGAGTGGGGAAATGGTGATTAAAAACAGTATCTCTGATGAGCAAGTAAGTGACGTGACTGGGACGGTGGTTGGAGGACCGGGTACATTCAATTTTTCATTTGTGGCAAATACTTCTGGTGAAGCATTACTACATTTTGTTTATCACCGTCATTGGGAAAAAGATATTGAGCCAGAAGACAACTTTTACTTGAACGTTGAGGTACAGGATTAGGTAGAGACTCAAGATTAAATAATTTACTAAAGTAGTTATTCATCACCATGCTTTGTGAAAATACTGTAAAATTACTTGTATGGAACTGCCTAACTCAAAACTTCAGATTTCGTCATCTCTACTCATTTTATTAATCCTAGCTTTTTCTGTTCTTACCTTTTCTTATGTGGGTAGTGTAAATAGAAAAGTATTAGAAATGGAAGAATCAATTGAAAGGACTTTACAGAGCAATGAAGATATTAAAAATTCTATAAATGTTTCTTTATACGAAGATCATCTAAAATTGTCTAACCAGATTAGCTTGGAATCAGAAACTGAAAGTTTGAGATTAAAAATAGAAGAGTTAAGCAGTGTAAAGGAAAATCAAAACTATCTGGCGATATCTGAAATTTACAAATTATATGAGGATTTTCAGAACAAATTAAAAAGAAATATGGATGAAAAATTAGACACAGATAGTTTTAAAGGAAAAGCTGGAGAATGGGGAAGTAAGTTAATTGCAAACGATTTAGATGGTTTGAAAAATGAAATTATTGAAGCAAATAAGATATTAGATGAGTCACATGAAAAATATCTGGCTAGTTTGCCAAAGCCAGCACCTGTTGTTACACCCAGCGTCAGTGGTGGTAACTACACTACGGTAGAAACTGATAGAGGAAAGTTTGGCGTATATTTAGTAAAAGTGTCTTTATCTGATGTAAAAGTGATTACATCTTCTGCAAGTAGTGAGGATTGTAAAGATGATTGTCCTACCAAATCATTAGCTGATCATGTTAAAGATAATAACGGGTTTGCTGGAATAAACGGTTCTTATTTTTGTCCTCCAGACTACTCATCTTGTTCGGGAAAAGTCAATTCAAGTGACTATGCTTTTTATAAATCCAGTTCAGGAAAATGGTTGAATAAAGGTGCTTTGTCATGGGGAGATACAGGTCTTGCTACATTTAACGGCACTAGTGCTAAGTTCTATAAAAGGTCCACAGATTACAATGGGAGTTCTGTGACAGCGGGGATTTCAAATTATCCTACTTTAGTTTATGACGGGAATGTTGTCATAGACACAGGAAAACTTACGTCATATCAAAAAGATGTGAAGGGAGCTCGTGGGGTAATAGGAGTAGATGGTTCAAATTTATACTTAGCAATTGTTTCTAATGCAACTGTGATTGATGCTGCACATGTCATAAAATCTTTGGGTGTTAAATATGCATTAAACTTGGATGGCGGGGGAAGTTCGGCTCTTTATTTAAACGGGTCTTATATTGTAGGTCCAGGCAGAAATTTACCTAATGCAGTAGTCTTAGTAAAATAAGTTTATTAATTTAAAGTGAAGATTATGGTTAAAATTAAGAAATCATTTAAAACTGGGGTAAGTTTTGGAATGGTGTCGGGCGTTTTGACAACGCTGGGTCTTTTGATAGGTCTTGGAGTTAGCACCCAATCAAAGGCCGCGGTAATGGGAGGAATATTAACCATAGCTATAGCAGATGCTCTTTCTGATGCTTTTGGAGTACATTTGTCACAAGAAGCATCTGGGGACAATTCTGAAAAGCATATTTGGGAAGCAACTATTTCTACCTTTTTATCAAAATTTCTTTTCGCTTTCACATTTTTGATTCCTGTGTACTTATTAGATATATCAAGCGCAATTGTTATCAGTTCTTTATGGGGCCTATTTTTGATAGCTTTTTTAAGCGTTTTGATATCATCAGGATTAAGTAAAAAGGAAAGGGTAGAAGTGGTTATAGAACATTTAGTCCTGTTTTTAATAGTTGTATCGTCTTCGTATTTTATAGGAGTTTTAATAGATAAATTGTTTTAAGAAGTTTTCGACACAAATAGACCGTTATAAAATGCAAGTACGACATCTCTTGACACACCCAAGGGTCGGGAAATGTTAAAAGAAGAAATAGCTAATGTGATGTCAAAAACAGAGCCATCATAATAATCACATCTTGTACAAAATGAATTAACCAAGCCCAAAAGAAACCTTTGGTCTCGTGAATACTTTTTGATAAAAACCAACCCAAAAAGCCTGCTATGATAACACCTGGTATTTTAGCTGGCACGCCAAAGTAGTGGATAGATCCAAATATTGCTGCTGAAAGACCTTTAGAAATATTTGGGTTTAACTTGTGGTATTCAGTAATGCTGGCGAATGTATGGCGAAAAGTAACTTCTTCAACGAAACTGTTTATGAGAGCAAATATTACTACTAAAGCAAAACTTCCAAAAGTTAGATTTTGAATTACCCCACTCTTATAGACTTGGAAATAAATCACCACTGCAGTAACTATTGAAATGATAATTGCCATATTGCGACCAAGTGTTTTCCAGGTATCCCTGTTGTTTTTAGAGATTCCAATACAAGGTTCAGAAGTCACCTCACCGTCAATTTTCTTAATTGACAACAGTTTAAGAGATTGAAAGTCGGTTAGAAGAGCAGTAACTAAAACTGTTACCAAGCTCAGAGTTAATGTGGTCATTTGGTATGCAAATGTATCATTGAGATATTTAGTACTTAGGAAAGAAACTTCAAACAATGGGGTTGCACTATCTAAAATTTTGATTTTGAAAATAATAAATACCATTAAACCAACGGTTATCAAGGTAATAATAAAATTACGAATGGTTTTTTTCATAACATCTTCTTTATTAGTCTAATTAAATATCTGGTCGGGGTAATCCCGCATTCTGCGGGACGACCTCACGGTCCCGAACCGTGCGCTCTACCAACTCTCCTAACTTTTTTATCTTTTTAACTTTTCTATTTTCTTTATACTCATTCGCCCTTGGCTCATTAAAGTGTGTTTCTATATTCTTCAAGTTAGTTAGGATCGGTTGTTGCTTCGCTCCAACAGGAGCTATTTTTGTCTTTTACAAATGGTCGGGGTAACCCCGCATTCTGCGGGACGACCTCACGGTCCCGAACCGTGCGCTCTACCAACTCTCCTAACTTATCTGTCTTTTTACTTTTCTATCTTCTTCACACTCATTCGCCCTCGGCTCATTTAAATATATTTCTACATTCTTTATATCAGTTAGGATCGGTTGTCGCTTCGCTCCAACAGGAGCTATACCACCCACACCGTTTTTCATCTGTCATCTTACCTTCATTAATGGGGGCAGTCCCGCATTTTGCGAGGCGATCTCGCGATCCCCACGGTCTCGTGTTGTGTTTATATTGGTCGGGGTAGCCCGACTTGAACGGGCGACCTCACGGTCCCGAACCGTGCGCTCTACCAACTGAGCTACACCCCGATGATCCCGAAGTAATCTTTGTAATATTGCGGAGAAAAGCACATCAATTTTATCATAAAGACTGTTAATTTAAGTGAGGTAGGGTAGAGAGTTTATTGTTTTAATGAAAGTTTCACAAAAACAAAGAAGCCCACGATAAACCGTCGGCTTCTTAGTACCAATGTTGTCTTTGCTGTTGTTATTGCTAACGACAACATTTCTAACATTGGTAGGAGATATTGTATACATTTTAATATATTTGTCAACACTTTTCTTATAGACCAATTTTTGTTGTTAGTACGTCATAAAATTTAAAGTATAATAACACCGTGAAGAAAAAAGATAGAAAGTTTTTTAATTTTTCAAATATATTAATCACAGTAGGGTTTCTATTAATTATTTTATCTTTTGGTCCCTTATTGATCCAAGAGGTGTGGTATTTTGCAAAGAATTCAAAAAATCAGGAATACTCACTAGAGAAAGGGGTGGTAGTTCAGAGCGGGGAGGTAAGTGTTTTTGCAAGTCTTTTGACGAGCACACCTATAAAAATTAAGCCCGTTAACGAGGATTTTTCAATTGTGGTAGAAAAGTTGGGGGTAAACGCACCAATAGTTCCTAATGTTTCGATAACTGATGAAAAAGCATATAAAGACGCTTTAAAACATGGTGTAGCACATTCTATAGCTTCTGATTATCCTACAACATCTCCTAGCAACGTTTATCTTTTTGCCCACGCGTCCTTAAATTTTTGGGATTTAGGAAAATATGCCACTGTTTTCAACATAATTAGAAAACTTGATATTGGGGATAGCATAAACATTTTTTACCAAGGTGATAGATACATATATAAAGTGGTTAATAAGGAAATAGTGAAGGGTTGGAATACAACCTCCATAACAAGACCAGTAATAGAACCTATACTGACGTTGCAAACTTGTGACCCACCAGGTACAACAATAAATAGGTTGGTAATAACAGCAAAATTATCCGAAAAGGTAGAAAAAACAGAATGGTGATTTTACCTTATGCTGACTGTATATAGGTCAGTTTGTTCCCCTGATTTAAATGAGGTTAGTATTATAACTTTGTCCCCGCCTGGAGAACTGAATGCTTCGTTAAAGTATAAAGTATTGTTGTATATTTCAGATTTATTACTTCCGTCTATTCTAATAAGACTGACTGTTCCTTTTTTATCTTTTTCAATATCTCCCTCTACTAAAATAAGGTGAAAACTATCTGTGTACCAATTAACATTTGGTTGAGGTGAGTTAGCATCAACAGTTAGGACAACTGATTCAGTTTTTTCTCCTATGGGTAGCGGGATTTCAAAATTGTAAACTTTGTATTCAATATTGTTTCCGTTTCGTTGTGTATATAAAAACTTTTTTTCGTCTGGTGACCACAGGACCTCTTTTGATAAAGCCATACTTTTTATTTCCTCAGGGATTATTGTTAGAGAGTTATTAATGAAGGCCTCTCTCTTTTCTACTTTTTCCTTTTCCCACTCATCTAGTAATTCTTCAGATTTTAAAGTAGTTTGTGCTGTTCCGTTGCTTAAATCTATCAAGTAGAAAGTATCTTCAGAAGATTTTACAAGGAGATTTTTTTCATCCGGCGACCATGTAATGCTTTCTCCTGTCGAGTATGTTGTGTACCTAGTATCTTCTATTATGGTTGTTGGGTTAGTTCTAAAAAGACCCAAGTTTACACCTGTTAAAGGTATTACCCATATCCCAGGTTCTTCTTCATCAGATGAAAAATATGCCAACTTTGATAGAGAAGGGGAAATGCTGGGGTTTCTAGCTCCTGTGTTTGTTAGTGGTTCCAACCTAGGGCTTTGGGAAACTAGGACTGCCGTAATATCTGTAACTAGTTGTTCGTAGACATCTATTTCCTTAGACCATTCTAAAAACCCCTTTTTAACTATCTTTAAACTGTGCTTTCCTGGGGCAATGCTAGAAATTGTGCCGTTAGTTGCTGTTCTTAATTTTCCGTCTAAATATACACTAGCACCATCTGGTATCGATTTGGCCCCAACCATACCAATCTTTTCCACGTCAAGGACATTAGTATCACCATTTTTACTGATCCTATATCCGGAAGTGTAGAAGTATAAGATGGTAGTTATACCCACTAATATTAGGAGTGTAACCAAGGTTTCAAGATACCCTAACTTTTTAAACTCAAACTTCTTTTTCTTATTTCCTGATGTCATATACATCAAATTTTATCATACTGTGAACCTTATTTAATCCACACGATTGGTAGGAGTTGAGATAGGGTATAATTTGAGTATGAAATCAAAAAAGATGCTAGGTGTTCGTGTAGATTTTGGATTAAAAACTAAGGATGCGATTAACATTATTGAAAAAGATCTTCTTGCGGATGATAAAAATCATATAGTATGCACAACAAATCCTGAGTTTATTATTGATGCTCAAAATGATGAAGAATTTAGAAATATAATAAATGACTCATCTCTTTCTGTGCCTGATGGTATAGGTGTTATTTACGCCAACAAGTATTTAAATAGGGTAGCGAAATTTAGTAGAAATATATTTTTTCCAATAAGAACCTTTTTATATGGAATTTATTTTGGAGTATCTTCCATTTTCAGGAAAAATAATTTTAGAGAAGAAAGAATTTCTGGTGTAGAACTCACATATGAAATATGTGATCTGTCAGCTAAGAAGGGGTATAGCGTTTTTTTCCTTGGGGGAAGGGCGAAAAATGCTGTTGGCAAATTTGATACTTCTGTTGATAATGACATGGCGACAGATGCTGCCAATGTAATGAGGGATTTATATCCTGGTGTAAACATTGTAGGATCAACTTCAAAGTTCAATAGGAGTAAAGAAGATGATCAAAAAACAATAGACTATATTAAGGAATGCATGAAGGAAAAGGGTATCAATAAGATAGACTTTCTTTTTGTTGCATACAATCACATTCATCAGGAAAAATGGATAATAAGAAATAAGGATAAAATACCTGCAAAAGTATCTATTGGCTGCGGCGGCACATTCGATTTTATTGTAGGATATTGCACCCATCCAACTGAATTTTATGTTAAAAAGAACTTAGGTTGGCTATATAGACTTATTAAGCAACCTTGGCGTGTAAAAAGGATATTAAAGGCATTTCCAATATTTCCTATGAAAATATATTCATGTTTGATAAAAAATATGGTGGGGACTAACTAAATTATCATATCACCCCCATTAGTATAATGGTCATTCATTGACATATAACCCTACAAGTGTTTTTATTTACCTATGATAAAACTAGAAAATAAATTATATAGTTCCACGGAAGTTGCAGAGATTTTAGGTGTAAGCCTAAGATCGGTTTATAGATATCTTGAGGAAGGAAAATTAAATGCAGAAGTAAAGACTGCTACAGGGAGGCATAGATTTACACGACAAAACATTGTTGATTTCTTATATCCTGCAGGTATGCCTGAGGAAGAAGAGGAAACTACAGTACCTCAGGGACATGTTGTTACACCACAGCCCGTGGTTGACCCTGTTAGACAATTTGTGCCACAACAACCTGTTGTTGAGACGCCTAAGGTTGCGGAAGAGCCCGTTGTAAGTACACCTCCCCAGCCAACTATGACAGTGGAAGAAGATAAGATTGGAGAAAAGGAAGATGATCAGGTTGATTGGTTGGCAAAATTTAGAGAAGCTGCTAAAAAATTTGAAGAAAATACAGACCAACTTTCTGGACTTGGTAGTGTAGTTGATGTTGCAGAAGAGGTTAAGGATGCTGGTCCAAAGGAAGAGATGTTTTATTACAGAAGTAGGTTAGGTGGTTTAAAGGATGTAGCTCAGAACATAGACAAGACATCTAGAAATTCGGGTCTTGATTACGCATTCACATTAAACGCGGGTCTATCTCTATATAAGCCAATAAATCCATTTTCACTCTTGCACGTTTATATAAGACCTAAGGATAGAGATTTCTTTGAAAGAATACTAGCATTGACACCGTCTGATGAGGTAAATGCTCAACTTTGTATCATAGTTTCAGATGAAGATGTTGTCTATAAAAACGCTGATGAAATGCACGGTCTTAGAGTTGTTGAAAAACAGAGACTTATAGAAGATATAAGTGAACTAAAAGAGGATCTATTGAGAGAAGCTGAAAGCATACTGTCATAAATCTTCGGTAGAAGTGTGAACATCGGCCCCCCGCAGAATGCGGGGGGCCTTTCTTTTATTTTCTTTTTGTTATTTTTGCGATCTCCTAAGACACTTTTTCATGTGACATTACACCTGATGTGTAAATTGACACAGTATGATGTTTTTGATATACTACTGACATATTTAGAAAGACCCTATCCGGGGGAGACACTAAAGGTTTGTTATACTGTGGGCAGGAGTATAATAAATCGTCTCCTTCGGTTAGGGTCTTTTTATTGCCTCTGATTATAACGGTATACTTTACCAACTAGTTTGATATTAGATAGGATACCTCACTTTACACTTAAGTGTTTTTGGTAGATAATTTTGTTTGTGAAGGAAATCGGTTTAATAATAGACATCAACCAATCTTCAGCATCAGATGAAGGTAGAGTTAGGAAATCGGTTTTAGATTTCTATCTACCTCTTTTTAGAATTTTAAAGTTGTATAAAAATGTCAATTTTTCCTTAAATGTACCCTTGAGCACATTAGAATTATGGGATAAATATGGCCATACAGAACTAATTTCAACCATAAAGGATTTGTACCAAAACGACAAAGTTGAAATAGTTATGTCGTCCCCTTACGGATTTTCTTTGTCAAATGTTCCAAACAGTATAATTGAGAATTCTATTATGCTTAATGAATATGGCACAGGGTATTATTTAGGGTCTAGAAAGGGTTTTGATGGGGAATCTTCTATTATGTTACGCGATTCAAATGGTTTTTTGCCTTACGATTTTTTTGCCAGCGAAGATATGATTAAAATTTTAGGAGATTATGGTTACAAATGGGTAGTTTTAAAAAATGAAGATCTGCTCGATACTGTAAGTAATGTATTTGAAATAGAAAATACTGGAGTTATAGGAATTAATATTGTTGATGGTAAAGAACTTTTTTCCAATATTACCAATCTCAACAATATGTTATCCGATACAGATGTTTTGGTAGGGGAAAGTTTTGGGAAGAAAGATAAGATAAAAGAATTTTTTAATAAAATATCTGGTAATGGTTCTTTTAAAACTATTTTTATTAAGCTTGGGGACTTTGATTATTTCGAAAATGAAGGTCTTGATTACAAGGATATTGTGAACACAATCGAGTTATTGCTAGAAGGGGCTATTTCATATGATTATTTGATAAAATCGGTTGGGGATGTGGTGAAAAGTAAAAATAGACCTGAGAGTTTCAATCTTGAGCAGATAGACAAATCATATCATCTATTTTCATCATATGAATTTAAATCAAAAAAAATATATGACACATTTAATTTGTTAAGTAACATTATGACAGAAGAAACGTCACATTATAAGGATAACAGCACTAAGGATGATTTTGATACTATTAGGTTGTGGAATGATGACGATTTAACAGGATTAAATGATAGTAACATTCATCAATATTCATCTATTTTGGTGTGTTTCAATAAAATACTGTCGTTATTAATGTATTTGGATAAATATTATGTTAATGGTGAGGCGGGAGATGGGAAAATTTTTCATGATAATATCTCTAAATATTTAAATTATATTCAGGGTGTCCTGATCACTCTACCCAATACTTTATTGAGAGAAAAGATGTCAAATATCTTGTACCAACTCCTAGAATAGTTCTCTGCTTTCTTTCTCGTTTTTCATATTATTATCATTTTAGGTTGTATCTAAAGCATAAAACACCATAATGCTGTTCATGATGGGGGTGTAGTTAAAATATGAGAAATGTTTGTCTTCAAATATGCTGTTATATGTGTTTTTCTTATAGAAACAACATATAAACCTCATTATCAGCGTTGTATGATTACTGATAGTGATATTGTTGAATTACAAAAGGGGAGCCCCGCCTACCGGCGGGGCTCCCCAATCATCATATTAATATGACAAATGTTATTTTAACTCTACCTTAGCTCCTGCTTCCTCTAATTTCTTTTTAGCTTCTTGTGCGTCTTCTTTTTTAGCACCTTCCAATACTGGTTTTGGTGCTGATTCTACTAAAGTTTTAGCTTCTACGAGACCTAATGCAGAATTTATCTCTCTAACAACCTTAATAACACCTATTTTATTTGCTCCAGCATCTGCAAGTACTACATCAAATTCTGTTTTTTCTTCTTCAGGTTCTGCTGATGCAGCTCCATTTCCGGCAGCAGCTACACCCGCAACCATTACTGGTGCAGAAGCGCTAACTCCGAATTTTTCTTCAAGTGCTTTTACTAGGTCGTTAAGTTCTAAGACAGTCATTTTTTCGACCATCTCCATTATTTTTTGTGCGTCTCCGCTAAGTTTAACCTCTGTTTTTTCTTCAGCCATTGTTAGTTAGCACCTCCTTCTACTTGTTCTAAATTTTCTGATTTCTTTTTTGCAACTGCACTTATGGCAAATACAAATTTATTTTGTATTCCACCAAGAGAGTACACAAATTTTGAAATTGGCGAACCCAAACTTCCAACAAATCTTCCAAGTAATTCTTCTTTTGATGGGACGTCTTTTAGTTCTTCTACTTCTATGGAACTCTTATATTTTCCCTCTACCAGTGCTGATTTGGTTTTTGGTAACTCATGTGTTTTAGCAAATTCAAATATTGTCTTAATAGGCGATACAGGATCTGAATAAGAAAATACGGCCATAGTGGGACCCTCTAAATCTTTTTCCAAATCTTTTGAACTTCCATCCTCTTCAACGGCTTTTTTCATTAAAGTGTTTTTGGCCACAACTACAGTAGCTCCCTCATCTTTCATTTTTTGCCTAAATTCGTTGACATCTTGAGCACTAAGACCAAGATAATCTACAAATATTACAGATTTAGCTTTTTTAAAGTTCTCCTTAAGCTCGTTTACTATTTGTATATTTTTTTCTTTTGGCATTTTTATATCCTTAAAAACAAAAAAACTCACCAAAGACGTGAGTTTATGCTTAAAAATAAGTTATCACCTCGGCAAGATATTAATCCGCTTACTCCGGAACTTGCTGTCTTTGGTACGCTAGTCAGTTTACATTATTCTATTCCTGTGTCAATAGGTTAGCTTTTATTAATTGTTGATATTTACACCACTTAGATCAACTTTTTCAAAATTTGTCATTATATATTGAGACGGTTCCACAAATCTCCAGTTTATGTTCATACCACCGTCTGTAACTGTTCCGTTAGTTGCAACGATGGTCTTATATCCTCCTGCATTACTTTCTGATACATTTAAGTAGTTTAGGACTGCATTGGCATCTGGATAAAGTCTTAAATACCACGGTGCACTCGAATTTGATGTTGCAGTTAATATGTTTCCTGCACTTCCGCTTAGGTTTATAGTTCCTCCGTTTACTATATATACCGTTGCGTCTTGCATAAAAACTACAGTCTTAGGTGTAGAGGTTTGTACTATAAAATCATAAAATGTAGTACTTCCCGAGACGTATTGGGTACTTGTCCCATTTAAGTAAACCGCACTAGTATAAGGATTTAGTGTACCTGTACATGCCCAGTTGCCAGATACATAAATGTCAGAATCATATGCATTTATTATCCCCCCGTTACTTATGTTTATATTTTTTGATGTTATTTGATAGTTTGATCCATTAACTGTATCTAAAATAGAGTTTGCTGATCCGGTACCAGATACAGTTAGTGTTTCTGCCACAGATAACGCTCCTCCTAGCTTAACAGTTAATGTATTAGTTGACGTTGAATATGAGCTTACATGCATGTTATTTCTAACATTTAAAGGTCCTGCGATGGTGTAAATAATATTGGATGAAAGCGTTGGATTGGTACTTAAATTTCCATAAGGAGGGAATACAGGTATGGTCTGATTAACACCTGCTTTGTAAACTACAGTGCTATTTATGTCTAAAGCCATGTTAGCTACTGTAAAATTAGTTGGAAAGGTTGTGGCATTGGTAGCACCTCCCAGAGCTAAAAACGCTCCCGAACCAACGGTTATAATACCTGAAGAGTTTCCAATTATTTGATATCCACCATCATCTAACGTTCCATGTGCTACAGTTAGGTTGTTTTGTACAGTGATTTGCGACCCTAAGGTACCTGTTCTATCGGGCATGTCCACAACTATGTTGTAAAACGTAATGTTGCCACTAGTCAGAGTAGTGTCTCCCACCCCTTGTTTATATGTTACTGTACTTTGTCCAGCGTTAAATGTTCCGGCTCTGGTGAATATTGTTCCAGATGTTCCTGTTAATGCAACATTGGAATTCCTTGCATGAAATGTTCCTCTTGTAGCAATGTTTAATTTACCTGATGAAAAGTTATTATCTTGGTTCACGTTTGTATCCAGTGCTGATAAGACTGATCCTGTTCCAGATATGGTTGTTGTCCCAGCACTGGAAACAGTGGTTTCACCATTTAAAAGGACTGTTAAAGTATTAGATGATGTTGAACTTGGATTAATAGTAAAGTCCCCATCAATGTTAACTGGACCTGGGGTGAAAGAATATGTTGTATTTGAGGTAATAGAGGGGCTGATAGTTAAGTTTTTGTAGTTTAGGTTTTGGACATATGTATCCATATTCGTTCCAGCTGCGGTAAACACTGTGTTAGTTGGGGCGGTAAATGTGGCGCTAGAGTCTACACATAAAGGTCTCGAATTGTTTGATTCGCATGACCCAGTACCGGGGGTATTTAAGGTTAGTATCTCTGTACCACCGTTGTACGATCCTCGCACATCAAGTTTTGGTGTTGTAACGTTTCCACCGGGTGTAAATGACTCTCCCGCTGGTATAAAGAGTTCAAAATTATTGGCCACTGTTAAAGCCCCATTGGAAACACTTACACCATCTTCATTTTGTGAGTCCGCGCTGTCTATACGGTCTATATCAGATATTGTTACATCGTTGCCTGAAACCCTATTCATTAAAGAAACTCTGCTAACTATAATATCTGCTAGTGTATTGTATATTGGAGATCCATCTGCAACTACTATTGTACTTCCGTTTTCTGTTTCATCGTCTAGATAAACTAGTAAAACGTCACCATTTCCTATATTAAGTAGGTTATAACTAACAAAAGAGTACACCCCGTTGGCGTCTGTTAAAGTGGACCCTACGTAAGTATCGTTTATGTAAAGACTGACCTTTTTGTTTGCTCCTATATTTGTTGTTTTACTTTCATTCGTATAAACAGTTCCTGTGACGTCCTCATAATAACTTACTTTAGTCTCAATATAATCTATAACTTGTGAGGTATTGTTCCTTCCTGAATGAACTGCCCATGTTATCATTTTGTTGGAACCTATATAATTACTAAAATTTGAACTAATAGTCTCTGTTTTTGTATACTCTAGAGACCACCACAAACTTGTTGTTCCACCAACTTGTGTCCAAGAATTATCATTTGCCCAGTTTGCTCCAGATGTAAGTATCCAAGTTTTCATGTCTGTTGTATTAAAAAAGCCCTGTGATATATAACCCTCCCATGTTAAGTCTATATTGAATATTCTAGAAGGTGCTTCTTCAATTTTCATTTCAATCCATGTTAAAACTTGGTCCCCGCTCCCGGGGCCAGTTGTAGTCCAATAAGAATTATCTGAGGCCGATATGCTACTGTAATTTGCGCTGGTAGCTTCTGTGTGGGTATTCCTGTTAGCAGTACTGCCTCCAAATGGAAACTGGTCTACATCGTCTCCGGAAGCCCACCAATCTGAACTTGAACCACAGCTTGAACCACACATAGAGTAGTTGTAAATTGTTGTGCCGTCTGAGGCAATTTGCAATTTTTTAACTTCCTCGAACAGCTTTTGATCCCCTTGTATTATTTGGGCTTTTCCAATAGATACAAAATCAGGGCTAATTTTAGGAGCTTTGTACTCATATACAAGTTCAATGGTTTCCCCAGCTTTTAAATTTACATCCCAAGTTATGTTTTTTTCATTTTCATTTTCATTTATTGAGTTTTCACCATTCCAAACTATGTCAAAAGATGATGGAATGCTTTCAATAACTTTTCCTGAAAAGTCTTTTTCAGATGTAACTTTAAGAATCATGGGGTAGTGATCTGTTGCAAAGGGGTTTATTCTTGTTGCTCCTTTTCTTTCTATATTAAATTGGGGGTTTGAAATAACCTCAAATTCAGTTTCTTGTTTATTTTCATTATCTTTATTTACTAATGTTATGGTATATTTTCCTTCTTGAGCGGGGTAGAAAATTGAAAAATAGTCAGGATTATTTGTTACGTTGTTGCTTTCATCACAAGTATTAGATCTCTCTATACCCCCGTCATTTGTTGAAAGAATCACCTCTGTATTATCAGGTTGCTTTATTTTAATTTCCAAATTACTTTTACAAAGAGTGTTTCCATCTGGTTTTAAGGATGCGACACCTATTTCTACTTCCTCATTTATAGTGTAAAAAGATTTGTTAGTGTTTACTGCAAGAACCCCATTCGGAAATTTTTCCTCTTTTTTATTTTCATAATTATTGTTCTCCTTTGTTATTAATAGGTACAAAAATATAAAAGAAATTAGAGTTAAAAATATAAAAGTAACGATTTTAATGTGTTTGTTTTTGTTGTTAATTGTCATTCTATTATGGGTTTAGAGGAGTATCCATCGAAATTTGCCCTGTTTCGTCAGAAGATGTACTCTCATTCACGATAGAAGTATCTGTCATTACTGCATCCATATTTGTGTCTGTTAATGTATCGGTTGTATTATTTTCAGTGTTATCTGATGAGGATGTTTGTGTATTTCCAAGTATAAACCAAGATACTTGTAGATCTTTACTTTCCACGTCTTTTAATGTTATTTCAAATTTTCCTTCTTCCTTATATTTGCTACCAATTAAAACTGGTCTTTCCGGTGTAACCATTATTATTGAATCTTCTTTCACAGCTGATGTGTTTATAGTTACGGATTTTTGTCCAGACGGTATGGTTACTTTACCTGCGGAAGCTGATTCTTCATCTGATTTAATTACAAGTTGTTTTGTTTGAACAGTTCCTTCTACCTCAAGAGATCCTGCAAGTTTCATAGTGCCGTCGGGTTCTATGACAAGTTTTCCGTCAAATATGTCTAAATTTCCAGTTAATTCTTTTTGTAGGTATAACGTTTGATCCTCACAAACATCTTTCTTTATCTCACCCGTTTCTGGGTTGTAACACGGGGTCCCTATTACACCCAGTGAGTTGTTAACTGTATCAAGTTTCATCATGCCTGCTATGAGGTCTCCTGTTACAGTTAGATTAGATAGGGTAGTGTCTCCAAGGACATTCATGGCTGATTCTACAACTAAACCTCCGTCAACAGATTTTAATCCAAGTGTTTCCACAAGTGATAGCATATTTTCATATATTTCTCTTATAGAATTAAGAACTTCTGAGTTATTTGCAAGTATAGTTTCTATAGGTGAAGATTGTGTAGATTGTTGTGTGTCATCATCTGACATACCCAAAACAGATTTTATGAAAGACACGTCATTTTCAAGTGTAGCCAATTGAGATGTTTGAGAGTCTTGAAGTTTTTCAATTGAATCAAGTTTAATTCCATTTTCTTGTATTATTACTTGTTGTTCTTGTATAGCTTTTGTAAGTATTGATGGCAGTCTGGAATAGTTTATACCCATCTTACCATCTGTTTGATTTATAAATGTAATTTCTGGGAATATGTTATTTACTTCTTGAGCTATGAATCCGATATCTTTGTTACCCTCATCGCCATCTATCCAGCTAAAAGATACTGGATTTAGTTCCATAACCTTGGAAAGCACCCCATCGCCAAGTGACTTGATTCCTGTCTTCATGGTTTCATCTGATGTGCTGGTGGTAAGTGTTCCATTGGATGTTAGACCAAGATCATATGTTTGTGCTAAAGATCCTACACCAGTAAATCTGGCATTTCCTACAACATGAAGTTTTTCTGATGGATTAGTCACCCCTATACCAACGGCTCCTTGGGATACAATTAAGTTGGCAAACGGTGTTATTGTTAGATCACCAGATGTATTGCTAATTGTGGATCTTGTGCCAGCAACACTAAGTTGTGCAATTGGGTTTGTAAGACCAACCCCAACATATCCGTCATCTCTGACGTATAATCCTGTATCTCCCGCTAGGTTTTTAACCCAAAGCGATGCTGTTCCAGACGTAGATCCTCTTCCCACGACCTCAAGTTTAGCCGTAGGTGTTGTTGTTCCTATACCAACATTTCCATTTCCAGCAACATTAAATATGTTTCCAACAGAGCCTCCGTTGGATGTTACCGCAAAATAATTTCCAGCCTGTCCTGCCGATCCTAATATCTCAAATATGTTTTGGTTTGGATTTAAATTAGGTGATTTAAAGACATTAGCTGTCGTGCCTGTTAAATCCAGCTGCCATCCGTAGGAGTTTATGGTGTTACCACCTATTCTCATCGATTGTGTTCCTGTTGTTCCATCGCTTAACCACATTCTTACATCTGTCGTTCCTCTCCTCAATGATAAGAAGTCGTTAACACTACCTGATGCTGTTCCATCTATTGTAAATCTAGAGGATGGGTTTTCTGTGCTTATTCCTACAAATCTATCGTCTCTTACGAATAGGGCAGAGGAACCGCTATCTTGAACATTAAAGTCCCCTGTTGAGGCAAGGTTGAATGTTATATTCCCACTACCATTGTTTAAAAAGGTTAAGTTTTCTCCTGCATCCTGTGTTATTGTAGTATCCATTGTCAAATCACCTCCAAGTGTGACGGCAGACCCCGTTCTTCTTATGCCGTTATAGAAAGATAGAGGAGATTGGAAGTCTGTGTCTGGGGTGGCTACAGAAAGTCTTCCAGATCCTATTGTGGATTTTACGATCCCACCTGCTGAAAGAGATGAAAAATCTATATTTCCAGAAGATGCTATACCTGTGAAACCTGTTGCTCCTCCTGCAATTGATATATCCCATGTATTTGAATTTATACCTACAGCTCCGGAGCCACCACCTATATTAACTGTTCCTGTAGATGTTCCAGTATTTATGTTAGTTGTGTAGTTAGAATTATTATTAATATTTACAGCACCACCAGATGTTGTAAATGCACCTGATGTTATTATAAAAGAATCTCCTGATGCCAATCTTAAAGTGTTAGCAGCTGATCTATATAACTCTACATCAGCTCCAAGTCCTATACCCCCGGCAGCTGTAGTGTGATCTACAAGTTGTAATCTATGTGTAGGATTGGTTGTTCCTAATCCTAAGTAATTATTTGTATCGTTAAAGAATATACTTGATGTTGCTGCCCAGCTTCCTGCGTTATTATATATCATTTGTCCCTCTGTTCCTGGTAATAATTGTGATAATGATATACCAACATTTTCTACATTCGTTATCCTACCTTTTGAGTCAATTGTTAAATGTGGCACCATTGTAGCCGATCCATATGTTCCTGCAGTAACACCTGTATTAGCTAGGGATACAACACCTGTAGATGATATAGATGATATATCACCTGATAATGCTCTAAAGATAGGATCATCACCACTTACT
>Ga0116174_10001319_pt1 | contig 22905 bp, 23 predicted proteins | sample AD_UKC087_MetaG_FD_89801 | JGI IMG/M metagenome (GOLD analysis project Ga0116174, IMG submission 89801) | Active sludge microbial communities of municipal wastewater-treating anaerobic digesters from USA - AD_UKC087_MetaG | ecosystem: Engineered > Bioreactor > Anaerobic > Digestate | place: USA...
ATCCACAAGCGGGTATAGTATATCGGTATTATGTAGCCTTCCCAAGGCTGAGAGACGGGTTCGACTCCCGTTACCCGCTCCAATTCCGAGTCAAAAAGCGCGAACCGGAGGTTTGAAGCATTTTTGCGAGGCAATGGAAGGGCAAGTCCCGAAGGGCTTACCCGCTCCTTAAAATTGACATCCCTCAAAACAAAAGTATAAAATCAATCTCCACTTAATAAAATAATTCAAATGAAAAGAATTATAACGGACGAAAGACAGCAGGATTTATTTTATGAACCGCCACAAGCAGTCATCAAAAGACTCGAAAGTTTAAGTAGTAAAGTTACACACAATCACCCTCTGGTCCCAAGAGAAATAGATGAGTTAAGAAAGATCCTTAATGTAGATCCAAATACAGAAACAATACTACGAAAACTTCAAGCTCAAAACACGAATCGTCGAAGTTATGCGCTGACCATTGAGGAAAGAGAAATGGCGGCACAAGCCATAAATATGACAATAGCAACTGTCAGAGAAGAACTGGCACGAGTTTTGAAAAAATGATAGCTTCAAGACGTTACCTATTCATCACCACAAAACAATGACGGACGGAAAAGGAGGATGCGGAGGTTGCTGCTAAGAACCATCGTATCAACCGAGAAGGCGCCAAAAGTTGGCGCTTTTTCATTGACGCGCACAGTACTTCATGATAATATCCTAGTAGACAAATAGGATTTAAATAAACTAAATAAAATCTAACAAAACAATTATGAACACACATCATACTGGTGGTTGTGGCGGATGCTGCAGCTGCTGTGGTGGCTGCGGATGCGGCTGCTAAGTTAAAAAAAGGAGCCTTAACTATAAAAGGCTCTTTTTTTAAATCTAAACCTGATGTATAAGTAAGCACATGGAAAAGCTAAAAACATTATTTGAAGATGATCATATCCTCGCGGTAAGCAAGCCACGCGGCCTATTAACTGTAGGGAATAAACCGGGACAAAAAAACATAACCGACGAGCTTAAAAAAGAATATCAAAAGAAAAGCATTCGTCTCCGCCCGTTAAACCGCCTGGATCGCGGAACATCAGGGATAGTGCTTTTTGCAAAATCCAAAGAATGTTTTCAAGAAGCTGTGGAAAATAAAAAATTTCAAACCGTAAAAAAGACATATCTAGCAGTGATTCAGGGCTATCCAAAGCGCCCAAAAGGGACGATATCTTTTCCCCTACCATCTCGTCAGGATAAAAGAAAACTTCTTCCGGCAACGACTAGATATGAAGTCCAGAAAATATATCAAATGAAAAAAGGAACAACAGCGTCATTGGCGGAAGTAGAGATAGACGAAGGGCGCTTTCATCAGATCAGACTTCACTTTCAGATGATCCATCATCCGTTATTCATGGACAAAGAATACATGGAGAAGAAAGACTATAAATTCTTAGTCAATATAACGAAAATGCGTGATTATCTTCTTCATGCGCACAAAGTTTCATTTAAACATTTCATAACGGGAGAGCGCGTAGAAATACTAGATCCGATTCCAAAAGACTTTAAAAGATCTCTAGCCGGACTTCTTGCTTAAATATAGGCTATAAAAACCTCTTTCAGAAGCCGCAATCTAGCTTTGACTTGATAGAAATGACGCTTTCTTGTGAAATAAGCCCAAGAGGTATTGATTTTTACATAAACACAGGTATCCTATCTCCCGACAATTTTCGTAAAATAATTATCATTTAATCCAAACAAAAATGGATAAAAATCTATTCGTCGCTCTAACAATTATGTTGGGTGCAGCAATGCCAGCATTCTCAATCGGCTGGTTGTCATCAAAAGCTCTTGAAGCTATTGGAAGAAATCCGGAAGCAGCATCTGCAATCCAGACAGCTATGATCTTGGCTATTGCGTTCTGCGAGGCGATCGCTATCTACGCTTTGGTTGTTGCTTTGATTATAAAATTCGTTTAGTAGGAAAAGAGGACTTTCGTTCTCTATTTCGTACCTATATATAAAGGGCTGTTACGTACTGCGTGACTTCCCATCATAACTACCTAAAATGGAACTAATCAGCAAATTAGGCATAGATCTAAAACTTTTGCTGGCGCAAATCGTCAACTTTTTGATTATATTCGTCGTTTTGACAAAATTGGTATACAAGCCAATCATTAAACTCCTAGACGACAGAAAAAAGATGATACAGAAAACCGTCGATGACCAAAAAGCAATTGAAGAAAGACTTACCAAGATAGAAGAAGAAAAAGGTAAAATCATGGCAGATGCAACTCGCGAAGCTATGGCAGTAGTTGAAAAGTCGAAGAAAGAGGCTGAGGAGGAAAAACAGAAAGTGCTTAACAACGCTAAGAAAGAAATTTCTAGCTTGGCAGAACGTTACAGAGCACAATTAAAAGATGAGAAAGCTCAATTGGTGAAAGAAATTAAAGGAGAGATGGCTGTATTAATAGTAAAAGCAAGCGAGAAAATTATCAAAAAAGAATTTGCTAAAGAAGATCAAAACCGTCTTGAAAAAGCTATAAAAGACGAATTGTCTTCAACAAAGATCTAAACTAATTATGAAAGTACAATTAAGGAAATACGCATTAGCTTTGGCTCAAAGCTTGAAAGCTGAAAAAGACAAAAATGAGATTGAAAGAAAAATCCAAAATTTGTTTAAGATTTTGGCTAAAAATAAACAGTCAAAATCGATCGGCAAATTTGAGAAAGAATTTAAATCTGTTTGGAGAGAGGTAAACGGACAATTGGAGGTATCAGTAACTTTACCTTACGAACCAACGGATGAAGATAAAATGTCTTTAATGAAACTTTTGGGCGAAGCATTAAACAGAGAAATTATATTAAACGTAACAGTGAATGAAGACGTGATCGGAGGAATGAAAATAGAATTCGATGACTGTGTAATAGACGCGACAGTCCAAAAAAATCTTGAATTACTTAAACAATCAATTAACTCATAAATATGGAAGCTAAAGATCAAATTTTAGACTCTCTAAAAGAGCAGATAGATAAATTTCAATCAGTTGCAAAGGTTGAAAAAATAGGACATGTACTTGAAGTAGGAGATGGAATTGCTCGTATTTCAGGATTGGGAGACTGTGCGTATCAAGAAATGGTGGAATTTTCAAATGGAGCCATGGGTGTAGCCCTAAACCTTGAGCAAGGTGGAGTAGGTACGATCGTACTTGGTTCAGATAAAGGAATTGTCGAAGGAGACGAGGTTAAAACAACAGGGAAAATCCTTTCTGTGCCAGTAGGAGAGGCTTTAATTGGTAGAGTAGTAGATCCGCTTGGAAATGCATGTGACGGCAAAGGTGCCATCAAATCAAGTAAATTCTATCCAATTGAAAAAATTGCTCCACGCGTTATCAAAAGAAAGTCAGTAACTCAACCTGTACAGACAGGTATTAAAGCTATTGATGCCATGATCCCAATCGGACGCGGACAACGTGAACTTATTATCGGAGATCGTCAGACCGGTAAGACAGCTATCGCAATCGACACAATCATCAATCAAAAAGAGGAGAACATGATTTGTATCTACGTAGCTATCGGTCAAAAAGATTCTAAAATCGCAAAAATTGTAGCAGAGCTAGAGAAAAGAGGAGCCATGGACTACACGATCGTAGTTAAGACTTCTTCTTCAGATCCAGCTTCTCTATCTTATATAGCTCCATTTGCTGGAACAGCAATGGGCGAGTATTTCTTGGATCAAGGAAAAGACGTATTGGTAGTTTATGATGATTTGTCTAAACACGCTTGGGCATACCGTGAAATTTCATTGTTGCTACGACGCCCACCTGGACGTGAAGCTTATCCTGGAGACGTTTTCTATCTCCATTCAAGATTACTTGAGAGAGCTTGTAAATTGGATGAGAAATACGGCGGAGGTTCTCTTACTGCTCTTCCTATCATCGAAACACAGGCTGGTGACGTATCTGCATATATCCCTACGAACGTTATCTCAATCACAGACGGACAGATTTTCTTGGAGTCTGACTTGTTCTACAAAGGTATCAGACCAGCGCTAAACGTTGGTATCTCTGTATCCCGCGTAGGTGCTGCAGCTCAGACGAAAGCCATGAAAAAAGTTGCCGGGAAATTGAAACTTGAGCTCGCTCAATATCGTGAATTGGCAGCGTTTGCTTCATTCGGCTCTGACCTCGATGAATCTACAAAGAGACAATTAAACAAAGGTGATCGTTTAACTGAGATTTTGAAACAATTACAATATTCAGCTCTTGCTGTCGAAAAACAGGTAGTAATTCTTTACGCAGGAGTAAATGAATATTTGGAAAAGGTTGAAATTGAAAGAGTTAAAGAATACGAAGAAAAATTATTTCAATTCATGGAGGCAAAATATTCAAACATTTTGAAAGAAATTAAAACATCAAAAGAGCTCGCAAAAGAAACAGAAGAAAATTTGAAAAAAGCTCTCGTTGAGTTCAATGAGACATTCATAACAAAAGAATAACCGTTATAAATAATGGCTGGATCAACAAAAGATATTAAGAGAAAGATCAAATCGATCAAATCAACTCGCCAGATTACAAAGGCGATGGAGCTCGTCGCAACCTCAAAAATGAAGAAAGCTGTCGACGGAGCTGTAAATTTGAGATCATACGGCTACATTTCTTTACAGATACTTTCAAAATTATCTGCCGCTAATGCGTCATTGCATCCATATTTCCAAAAAAGAGAAGTAAAAAATATTTTGTTTGTGCTTTTCACGACTGACAAAGGTCTCTGTGGAGGTTTGAATACAAACATGGCGAAGAAAGTTGTGACAACGGTAAAAGGGCTTGAAGAAGAGTACAAAGACGCAACAATTCATTTCGTCACGTCAGGCAAAAAAGGCGCTGACTTTTTGAGACGCTGGGGTCGTGAAGTGGAATATGCATTCCCTTCTTACTCAACACGTCCAAAATTTTCAGACATTATGCCTCTTAGTAGATTGGTATTTAAAGGATTTGAAAAAGGTGAGTACGACAAAGTTGTAGTTGTATATCCAGACTTCGTTTCTACATTACTTCAAAAACCGGTTTCAAAAACCCTACTACCATTTTCGATCGAAATTTTTGAAGAAATGGTGGAAGAATTGGGTAGCAAGTTCACATCAGTTGCAAAACCGGAAGAGAAAGAATTTGAATACAAACTCGAGCCGTCACCAATGTATATTTTAGATAATATAGTTCCACAATTAACAGAGATTCAATTATATCAGGCGGTTCTAGAGGCCGCAGCTTCAGAGCACAGCGCTAGAATGGTGGCGATGCAGAATGCGACAAAAGCGGCAGAGGATTTACTCTCCGACTTGACTCTCACATTCAACCAAGCTCGTCAGGCGGCGATCACAGCGGAAATTGCGGAAATATCATCATCAACAGCGGTAATTAATTAATAAAAAATTAACCTTTATACAATATGGCCGGAAAAGTATCACAAATTATCGGAGCGGTAGTAGACTGTTCGTTTGAAGGAGATCTTCCAAAAATATACGATGCCCTAGAAGTAATGGTAGGGGATGAAAAATTAGTATTGGAAGTTCAACAACACTTAGGAGGAAATGAAGTAAGAACTGTTGCCATGGGAGCGACAGACGGACTTAGAAGAAACCAAGAAGTTACAAACACAGGAGCCCCAATTTCGATTCCGGTAGGACGCGAAACATTGGGAAGGATGTGCGACACATTAGGCAATCCTTTGGATGATAAAGAAGCGCCAAAAACAAAGAAAAAATATCCAATCCACAGACCAGCTCCAAAATTTGAAGAGCAAAACGTAGAAACAGAGATCCTTGAGACAGGTATCAAAGTTATCGATCTCATCTGTCCTATCGTAAAAGGAGGTAAAGTAGGTTTGTTCGGAGGTGCCGGAGTAGGGAAGACAGTAGTTATTCAGGAACTTATTAGAAATATTGCTTCAGAGCACGGAGGTTTCTCAGTGTTCGCCGGAGTAGGAGAACGTTCAAGAGAAGGAAACGATCTTTATTACGAAATGAAGGAGTCAGGAGTTTTGGATAAGACATCATTGGTCTTCGGACAAATGAATGAGCCACCTGGAGTTCGTGCTCGTGTAGGTCTTACAGGAGTTACGATGGCGGAATACTTCCGTGATGAGGAAGGACAGGACGTTCTACTTTTCATTGATAACATTTTCCGCTTCACACAGGCAGGTTCTGAGGTATCAGCTCTTCTAGGTCGTATCCCATCAGCTGTAGGTTATCAGCCAACACTAGCGACAGAAATGGGTGCCCTACAAGAAAGAATCGCATCAACAAAGAAAGGCTCTATCACATCTATGCAGGCCGTTTACGTTCCTGCGGACGACTTGACTGATCCGGCTCCAGCTACAACATTCGGTCACTTGGACTCAACAGTGGTATTGAATCGCGCGCTCACTGAGCTCGGTATCTATCCGGCTGTAGATCCATTGGATTCTACATCTACAATCCTTGATCCGAACATCGTTGGAGAAGAGCACTACACAGCAACTCGTGGTGTACAAAAATTACTACAGAGATACAAAGATCTTCAAGATATTATCGCGATCTTGGGTATGGAAGAGCTTTCTGAAGAGGATAAATTAACAGTTCGCAGAGCTAGAAAAATTCAAAAATTCCTTTCTCAACCATTCCACGTTGCCGAGGGCTTCACAGGTCGCCCAGGTAAATACGTTTCATTGAAAGACACAGTTAGAGGTTTCAATGAAATCTTGGCTGGTAAATGGGACGATGTTGATGAAGGTGAATTCTACATGAAAGGCTCAATCGACGAAGTAGGGAAAAAAGATTAATCAAATATAAAAGGCTCTGCCCACAAGTGCAAGCCGCAAAGTAAGAAGCCAAAAGCTTAAGTATTAAAAAATGCACAAAACAATTGAATTAAAAATAGTAACACCGGACAGAGTGCTTCTCAAAGAAACAGTTGAAGGAGTTTCGATCCCGACAGTCGAAGGAGAAATTACAATTTTGCCTGAGCACTTGCCTATTATCGCAGCTATGAAACCGGGCGAACTTCGCATAAAAAAAGACGGAAAAGAACAATTTTTCTCAGTCACAAGAGGAGTCGTAGAAGTAGACGGTAAATTAATAACCGTATTAGTAGACGCAGCAGAAAACGCGGAAGCGATTGATGAAAAGCGCGCCGAAGAGGCAAAAGAAAGAGCTCGAGCTCTTATGGCAGAAAAACGCACAGACGAAGAAGCCTTCACAAATGCAGCAGCAGAATTAGAAAGAGCGTTAGCACGTATTAAGATAGCTAGAAAAAGAGCACGCGGAAGTCGCACATCAATTAATCAATAATTGAATGGCAAACAAGAAAGACGACGCAAAAGTTTGGTCAGCATACGAGTTGGCCCTGAATCTCGGATTCATGATAGTAATACCAGTATTGATATTCGGAGTCGGAGGCGTGCTACTAGATAAAAAATTGAACAGTTTCCCAATATTTGTTCTCGTAGGATTTGTACTCTCAATGACATCAGGATTGATGATAGTGTATGTGAAAACAAAAGACATCATCGCAAACGGAACGCTGAAAGTTAATCAACCAAAAGTTAAATCACCTAAATCTAAAAAGAAGTAAACATGGCAGAGTTTATACCACCAACATTAGCATCGGAAACCATATTCCATATTGGAAGTTTTGAAGTAAGAAACACACTTATCACATCTTTGATGGCGATGATTGTACTCATTGTCGTTGGTTTGGTATTGAAGAGAAAAAAATACGCAATGGTACCAGGCGGATTCCAAAATTTAGTAGAGGCGTTAGTCGGAGGAATATACGGATTTTTTGCAGGAGTAGTGGGAGACGAGAAAAAAGCAAAGAAATTTTTTCCATTGGTCGCAACAATTTTCTTTTTCGTTTTAATTTCAAACTGGATGGGCCTCCTTCCGGGATTTGGAAGCATCGGATTATGGGAGCATCACGGAGGTCACTTAATTTTAGTACCACTTCTCAGATCTACATATGCAGATGTAAATATGACATTAGCGATCGCAGCCATATCTGTTATCGCTACGCAAGTTTTCGGTTTCTCAATGCTTGGACTGAAGGGATACGGAGGGAAATTTTTCGTTAATCCACTCAAAAACCCGGTTGGCTCATTCGTTGGTATTCTTGAATTGATGTCTGAAGTTTCAAAAATGATTTCCTTCACCTTCCGTCTATTCGGTAACGTTTTCGCGGGAGAAGTGCTTCTCCTAGTTATAGCGTTCTTGGTGCCATTTATTGCGCCAATCCCATTCTACGGCTTAGAAATCTTCGTAGGATTTATCCAGGCGCTAGTGTTCTCGTTCTTAACGTTGGTCTTCTTGAAGATCGCGACGACGAGCCATCACTAGGATTTATAAACATGTTAGACTCTCTTTCATCGAATCTATTTATATAGTTGACAAATTTATTGAAAAATGTCAAAATATGCGTCTTGTGAGAATTCTTAAAAAAGATAACAAGAAATATGTCAGAATCAATATCACAAAGAGATCACGCACCTGAAGGCATTAAAAGAAGTCAAATTTTGCTCAGCATTCTGGACAAGATTGAAAATGCCATTCATTCACAAACTTTTCTGAGAGAAGGATCTTTGATGGCTGCGAATATGGCTAGATTCGGAATATATTTGATGCCGTTTGGACACAAAGAAGGTAAGGATGGGCAAAAAGTATTAACAGATTTTCTTAGTCGTCATGATTCACTTTATAATCAAGGGAAGCTATTGTGGGAGGTATTGGAGTATTTGAAAGAACAAGGTGTTTTTACGGAAGAGGAAGTTTTATTCATTGAAGAACACAAGGTAATCACAAGAAGAATTATACTTGAGAGATTTACAAAAAATAAAAAACATAATGGGTCCAATCCGGAAAGAGAAGTAGAGCCCGAAACAATTGTAGGAGAAGCTTTGGCAAAGATTTTAGATGGCGTTGATGCTGTGCTTCGTTATGCGAAAGGGAGCGAAGACGGTAAAAGAGCAAAGGCAAAGTCAAAAATAAGCTTGGACAAAACCCATGAAATTCCATTATTGCAGATTAATATTTTTGAAACGGCAAGACTACCTGTTGAAGAATTTGAGAAAAAAATAGAATCACTTGAACAATACAGATACACAACAGAAGCGGAAAGGGTAAAATTCTTTAGAAGAGTGTTCGATGTAAAAAAAAGCATACCAGATTCTATAGTCGTGAATCAAATAATGGCCAGAGAAAGTATAAAATTGGCTGAAGCAAATGAAATATGGATGCACATTTTAAGGATGTATTTAACTGACGAAGCAGAGATTTCTAAATATTCTTTTCCGGATGAGGTGGAGTTTTGTAATGATTTTTTTGGACTCTTTGAAATTCTAAACAAGCTTAAAGATGTAAATAAAAGGTATAACGAAATAAAAGACGCCCAATCATTAACTGAAGAAGAACGTGAAGCAAAAATGCAAGAAATACAGGAGGAATTAAATTTAATCAATTTTGCAAGAATCAAATTTGCAATCGGCTCAAGAGCCTCAAGTATTAGAAGGAATATACTATATGCGAGACGAGAATCGGTAAAAGGGTACTTGGACTCTTATCTTACGGGAGATATATTTGAAGATTTACAGGAGGAATATGTTAGGGTTCCGACAAATCCTAACATGCCTCCAATAAGATTACTGAGAGGACGCCTACCAGATCCTGATACAGGAGAATTTGTTGAAGTATATGTATATCCGGGTGGGGATTCAGGTAAACCAAAAGAAGCTCAAAAAGGCATAGTTAACATCAAAGGTTTATATAAAATTATTCTAAAAGATTTTTCTCAAAAAGGTGAGGTTAAAGACTTTTTTAGAATTACAGTTATGCCGGTAAATCCTAATGAGCTCGGAGCGATGAGGAGTATATTAAATAAAACAATAACCCATCCATTAAGTAGGGATAAAGAATCTGTAATTGAAGAGGAAGATCGTCATAATCCGGCATCCAGCTACAAAGACAAAGATATTGAAAAATTAAATGTATCTATTACACCATATGCAAGTGTCGGAGATGGTATTTATTCAGGCGCCGTAGAAGAGGCCAGGGAATTAAAAGAAGGAGATCCATATGAAGGACTTATTAAAACCGGCCCAATCCCATTGGAAGTGAGAACAGGGACAACAGAAGACATATTGCCCGAACGAGATAGTAGGCACGAAACAAGCCACAGATCGTATGCTCAAATGAGAGTTGCAGATATTTTGGATCAATGTCTTCCGCCAAATGAATATGAAGTAAATTGGATTGGAAGAGCGAGAAAAAAGACAAAAGAAGTAAAAGGAACTTTGAGACCAGAAGACTTTGTTCTTTATATGACGTTAGTCACGAGAAAAGAAGTAGGGGCAATATTATCAGGATTTAGCAGGCGTGCACAGCAGTCAGCTAGAGCATTTTCTCCAGAGCAGTCTTTGCCTTAAGTGCAACTTTTTCTTTCACGGTTATTTCATATTGCATGTATTTTAGCGCGTCATATACATCTTCAATCGTGATAGATTTCATATTTGGACAAGTAGCCAATTCAGTTGCAGGGATTAATTCTTTATCAGGATTTTCTTTTTGAAGCCTGTGAATAATTCCAATTTCAGTTCCAACTATAAAAGTTTTTTCATTACTCTCTTTGACAAAATTTGCCATGCTATTAGTGGAAAGAACTGCATCAGAAAGCCTATTAACATCTGGCGTGCATTCAGGATGAGTAATAATCTTCGCTTTAGGATATTTATTGCGAAGAGCTTTTAAATAATTTGGAATTATCTTCATATGTGTAGGACAGAATCCATACCATGGAATAATTTTTTTCTTACTTCCACGCGCTTTTAATTGTGCTGAGACATGGGCGGCTAAATATTTATCGGGCGCAAAAATAATCTCATCAGAATTCATTCGATCAACAACATCAACGGCATTAGAAGACGTACAAATAGCATCGCACTCAGCTTTAACTTCAGCCGAAGAATTGATGTAACAAACAACTTTTGCTTTCGGATATTTCTTTTTAAATTCAATTAAATTTTCTCTGGTAATCATGTCAGCCATGTAACATCCGGCATTTAAATTTGGTAATAAAACAGTTTTATTTGGAGCAAGAATTTTCGCAGTTTCAGCCATAAAATGAACTCCGCAAAACACTATTATGTCTTCTTTCAAAGTCGCGGCTTTTTTACTTAAATCCAACGAATCTCCTACGAAATCTGCAACATCCTGAACTTCGGGTCTTTGATAATTATGAGCAAGGATGATTGCATTTTTTTCTTTAGCTAAAGCCCTGATTTTATTATGTAATTCATTCATAAATTATTTTATTACACCACCTCCAATACATCTCTGACCAGCATAAAATACAGCAATTTGGCCTTTAGTTACAGCTCTTTGAGGAGTCTTAAATTGTAAGAAATATTGTTTTTTGGTTTCGTCATAATTTAATGTCGCTTTTGAAAGTGGCTGTTTATAGCGAATTTTTGCGTCTACATTTATAGGAAATTTAGAAGGCTCATTAATAAAATTAATATTTTTCAAATATACTTCAGACTGATACAACGCGGCCTGTGAAAGTCTATTACTAACAATTAAATAATTCTTTTTTACATTAAATCCAATGACAAAATATGGACCTCCGGACAATAAAATGCCTTTTCTTTGACCAATAGTGTAATAATGGATTCCATCATGTTTCCCAAGGACTTTACCTTTTTCATCAACGATATCTCCGGGCTTTTTACCAATTTTTTCAGCCAAGAACATCTTGCGTAATTTGTCGTCGACAAAACACAGATCTTGACTTTCTTTTTTTTGTACAAGGAAATCCAACCCCACATTTTTAGCGGATTTATAAGTATTCTCTTTTTTAATTGTACCCAGTGGAAATAAGATTTTCTCAAGCCATTCATTTCTTAAAAATGAAAGATAATATGTTTGATCTTTGTTCGAATCAGAACCTTTTAATAATTCATATTCACCGGTTTTATTGCTCTTTTTTATTCTTGCGTAATGACCGGTTGCTACGTAATCACATTTCAATTTTTTTGCGATTTTAAATAGTTCATCAAACTTTAAAAATCTATTACAAATTACGCAGGGATTTGGAGTATGTGCGGCTCTTAATTCATCCAGGTAATATCCAATAACTTTCTTCTCAAAATTTTTTGAAACATCGAAAACATAATGGTCGACACCATATTTCTTACAAACCATTTTTGCATGATTTTGTGCTTCAATATCGCAACATCTCGAGCCATTAACCAATTTTAAAGTAACGCCAATAACGTCGTACCCTTCATCGAGTAACTTCACCAAAGTCATCGACGAATCTATACCCCCTGACATGGCCACCAAAACACGTCCCTTCTTTGACTTAAGTACATTCATTAAAAATCCTAGTTAAAGCGTGTGAAATATAACAAATTTAACCAAGAAAATCCACTATTCTATAGTAATAGTTTCGCCAGGATTAGGGATAATAACGTTTTTATAGCCACTTTCATTTAAAACGCCCTGAAACTTTGTTAATTGATCGTCTTCTCCGTGTACAAGGAAGACTTTTTTAATACCCTTAACTTTGTGAATATAATCTAATAAATCACTTCTATCGGCATGCGCAGAAAAGGCATCAATAGTAACAACCTTAGCTTTGACATCATAGAAATCACCGAATATTTTCACAGGAGTAATGCCCTCTTGCAGTTTTCTGCCAAGAGTTTCAGCACCCTGATATCCAACGATCAAAACGGTATTTCTAAAATCTGAAACATTATTTTTTAAATGGTGAAGAATTCTTCCATGTTCACACATTCCGGAAGCGGAAATAATTACCATTGGGCCAGGTTTGTCATTCAAAGCCTTAGAATCATTCACATCTCTGATGTATTTAAGCATTCCAAACCCGAAAGGATTCTCTCCTTCTTTCAAAAATTCTTCATAAACTTTTTTATCAAAACATTCAGGATGGGCTCTAAAAACCTCAGTCACATTTCCTGAAAGAGGACTATCAACATAAATGGGAATATAAGGGATTTTTTTCTTCTTGGTCAAATTATTTAAGTGATAAACGACTTCCTGAGTTCTTTCCAATGAAAAAGCTGGAATAATTAATTTACCACCACGTTTACAGACTTCATTCACGACGTCAGCAAGTTCTTTTTCTACTTCGGTCAAAGCCGCATGCAATCTATCTCCGTAAGTGGTTTCAGTAATCAGATATTCCGTTTTTTGCAAAACTTGGGGGTCTCTTAAAATAGGCAATCCCATTCTTCCAAGATCTCCGGTGAAAGCAACAGAAGTTCTTTTTTTAGTAGCCTTATCATAAAAAATCATGTGAATAAGAGCAGACCCCAGTATGTGTCCCGCATCGTAATAACAGGCTACGATACCATCGTCTACTACAAAACTCTGTTCATAATTAACACCACGGAAAAGTTGCATTGTATCAGCAACATCATCTTCATCATATAAATAATCCACTACCTTCTTTTTATTTTTCTTTAAAAATTCCGCTTCACGTGCCTGTATAAAAGCACTGTCCATCAACATATAACTACACAAATCACGAGTGGCAAAAGTAGCATAAATAGGGCCTTTAAATCCTTTTTTTACAAGCAGTGGCAAGGCTCCAGAATGATCCATATGTGCATGGGAAAGTAAAACTGCGTCCAGTTTTGAAGGGTCAAAAGGCATATTGCGATTTTTTTCTGCAGATTCCTCACGTTTTCCCTGAAAAAGTCCGCAATCAAGAAGAATTTTCTTACCATTGAATTCAATCAGATGCTTGGACCCGGTTACCTCTCGGGTTCCCCCATAAAAAGTTATTTTTAACATAGAATAATTATAACATATTTACCTCTGAATTTCAATGACCCCGCTCCTTATCATGTTTGAGGTGAAATCATCAAAATTTCCCCATTTAATAAACTTTTCAAAAAAAGATTTTCTCTGTTCGGTATTCATTAAATACGGCCGACTTTTGGCGCTTAAAATAGGGAATAGATAAATTCGATAGTAATCGTCTGTAACGATTAGCCCCAGCGTCAATCCTTCCTGAGTGTCGTACGACCAATATTGATCAAAAATAAAATTTCCAAGAGAGTAAAAAATAGGAACTCCATTGTAAATTTCAAAATTCTGTACGACATGTGGATGCGTTCCAATAATTATATCCGCTCCGGCATCAACAAAAGCATGGGCCAATTCAATTTGTCTTTGATTCGCATTATGTTTGTATTCAACACCAAAATGAGGAGAAACAATCACAAAATCAGAATTATTTTTAGCAGTGGTAATGACATTTACAGCCTTTTCTTTATCCAATTTAGTCACAGCGTCTTCAAAACAAACAAAAGCTATTTTTTTATCATTAACATCTTTATAAACAACACTCGTTTCATCTATATTCACAGGATGTCCGCAAGCACCGATATTATTTTCAGTAAGTTTTTTAACCGTATTGTCCAACCCTTCATTACGTTGATTCAGAGTGTGATTGTTCGCTATTGAAAGCACGTCAAAGCCAAATTTGGCCAACATCGGCGCAGTGTCATCATTGAATCCGAAGATCATCGAAGTCTCACTTCTAACACCTTCTTTGTAGATAGGACCCTCAAGATTTCCAAATAACAAATCGAATCCATTAAAAAATCTATCCTCCTTACCGCGTATAAGTTCAAAAGGATATTCTATGTTCCCATTGCGTTCGGAGATTATTCTCACAAAACGTCCAAGCATAATATCTCCAACAGCCAATATCGAAAAATTTCTTTCAACATCCTTAATCTCTCCATCTTTAAAAGCAATATAAAAATGACTAGTCGTCTCAAGTGTATTAAGAGTTTCCAAACTCATTTCGGCACTGTTTGAATGATCGATTATTTCAACATTTTGCGCACCATCTTCATAAGTGAATTGAGTTACGACTTTCAAAGTCGGAAAAGAATCAATTTCCAGATTTTTAAAATTATCAAAATCAAAATTTTCTATAACACTACGCGAAGTTTCATCGTGAAAACGAGCAAGATCCAACGGTAAATAATGAGAAAAATCTATACTCCCAATAACAATATCGTTTGGGTCAGCAATATCTAAAATGGCTTTTGTAAGCTGATTTATTTGCAAATCCGAAGTGTGCCATTTCAAAGTTATAGGTACTATTTTAGCACCAGGGAGGCTTTTTTTGATAAATGGTGTTAATGCGGAAATTGAATGTTCACCGTCGAAAACTTCTTTTTCAAATAAGACTGAAACAGATTTTGAATCAAATAATTTTTTTATTTTTGATGAATCAAGTTCCAGGTTTCCGTAGGGAGTTGTGTAACCATATTTTGATACATGAATTGCATTTGCCCCTTTATTTGAATGATTTGGCCCTATTAAAAAAACAGTTTCAACATTTTGAGTCTTAGACAATCTGTCAAAGAATGCGGCTATTTTTTGAGGAAAAACAAGGTGATGCGGAAGTATGGCAGCTTTTAATTTGTCATCGAATTTATTATTTTTTGGTATGGACTGATAAGCATCATCAAAAAATTTTTTATCATTCAAATAAGACGGAAAATAGAATTTCAAAGTTTCAGTATTGGTTTGAGATTTTGCATCAGTTAAAATATCATCCACAGTTTTATCAATATTGTTCACGGAATTCATAGAAGTCGTCATGGCTATTTCCGAAAGACGTTCAGAGCCAAACAAAGAAATTCCAATGAATCCAATTAAAAACATTAAATAAATAGAACTTTTTTTCATCAGGATTTAATTCAAAATTTAATAATGATATTCTTTTCCTTTCATTATGCAAAACCCTCTATAAATCTGCTCTAGCAAAAACACTCTTATCATTTGGTGAGTAAATGTCATTTTTGAAAGAGCCAGTAAAATGTCAGCATTTTTTTTGAAATTATCAGAGAGTCCAAAAACTCCGCCTATAATAAAAACAAGATTTTGTCCTTTATCAAAAGCACTTCCCAATACTTTTGAGAATTCAACAGAAGTAAATTCTTTGCCTTTTTCGTCTAACACAACAACGATAGAATTTTTTGGGATCATTGCCATTATCTTCATACTTTCCTCAGCGACGATTTTTTCACGTGGGACACCATTTTTTACGACTTCCTTAACACCGATAAATTCAACACCACAAAACTGTCGAAGTCTTTTCGCCATTTCATTTATGCCATCTTGCATAAATTTATCTTTTGTTTTCCCTACTTGTATTATTTGGATTTTCACGTGGCTTATGATACAACAGAAGACGTTTATTAAGAAGTAAAAATGGAAGAAATCATAATATATACAGATGGAAGCTGTCTTGGAAACCCAGGGCCAGGGGGCTGGGCTTGTATAATATTAGAAGGAGAAAAGAGAACTGAATTATCAGGAAAGGACAAAGACACAACGAACAACAAAATGGAAATGACTGCGGTAATCGAGGCCTTGAAATTTTTGCACAAACAACATAAAGAAAATCTTCAAAAACAAAATATTCATTTTTATATAGATTCAAATCTCATAGTTCAGACACTCAACTGTAATTGGAAAAAGAAAAAAAACACAGACCTTTGGGCCGAGATAGAACGTTTGTCCGCTTGGCAAAATATTAAATGGGATTGGATTAAAGCTCATCACACAAGCGAACTCAACAACGCGGTAGACGAACTAGCAAATGCAGAAGCGCACAAAGCAAAAGAGAGCGCATAAAACCAGGGGCGAACCAAAACCAAGATCCAACACAGTCCAACCAACTATTCCATCAACATTTTGACGGCCTCTTTGCTTTTGAATCCAAGAGATCTTGCAGTTTCTTCACCATTCTTGAATACAACAACGGTAGGAATACTCTGAACACCGTATTTGCCGGCAGTTTCAGGAGCCTCGTCAACATTCACTTTGCAGACAAGCCAAGTATCTTTCATCTCTTCAGCCAATTCATCTATAACAGGTCCCATCATTTTGCATGGACCGCACCACTCTGCATAAAAATCAACCAATACGGGTTTTTCAGATCTTAATACTTCTTCTGCGAAGTTTTCATCTGTGAAATGTTGAGCCATTTTGATTTTAGTTAATTATTTAAATGCGACGGGATTTTACCCATCATTATAAAAATAGTCTAGTTATTTAATTTTGACTTTTCTAGGATTTCTTTCGCTTGTTTTTGCCATTCACTTACGGAATCTGCACTTGCCACTCCAGAATAAGATTTTCTTAAAATTCTTAAATATGGGAGCTTGCGAATAGCATATTTAAAAGGTGAATTTCTTAATTCTTTTTTGTCTTTATAACATGGATCTTTTGCAAAATTTAAATTAACAAGAGACTGTTCGATTTCCAAAACTTTATCGGAAATTTTTTCTGACGGCATTCCTTTTTCAATTATAATTTTGAAGAAGAAAGTATCATGCCCATTTTTTGTATTTACAGGTGCTTGTCCTTCCATCCATCTATTTAAAATGCAAAAAGCAACAGTATTATATTCCGGCAATGAATACATTACCCATCGTATAAATCCCTGATGAGTTATAGGGTCCTTTGCAATACCGAAAAATCTTGAATATTCATCAGTCATTTCATTAAACATTTCACATTTCTCAGCGAAAACTTTGTCATCGAAGAAGAATTCAATAACTCTATTAGCCAGAGTTTCATCAATTTTTTTAATTTCTTTTAAGTTTACTGATTTCCCACCACGTAATTTGTATGCAAATTTCAATAAAGTGCCAGCATCAAAATCATAAAAAACTTCCTTTAAATCTTCATTTACCAATTTTTCGTACATACTGCCGAAGACTTCATTAATATTTTCTTGGAATGATTCATAGTCATTACCGAGATGCGAAATAATAGTGACACTCCCATCGTCCATTGTGATTTTCCATTGATATTCATCATCGATAAATTCATGGAAATTAACAAAATTAAAACTGATGCCAAAAGCATCTTGATCCTCGGGAACTATCACCAAACCTCCCTCATATAGTTTTAATTTACAATCACCTTTATTGATCGGCTTACTGAATTTGCTGTATCTGTCAAAATACGCATCAAATTCGCCTTTTAATTTCCCATGACGCATAAATAAAGCCTCAACAAGAAACTCATTTCTAGCCTTATAAATAGTTCTCAAAGATTCTTCAAAAGCGGTTCCAAGCCCGCTCAAAGTATATTTTGCCTTTGTGAACGTTATAAAAAATAATTTTTCACCGCGATAATAAAACTCTTTTATATCGGAGTAATTTATCATTTCACCCTTATCGGTGGCACCTTTCCCTTTTAATTTAAAACCTCTGTCGTAAATTATAATTTCTCCTTCCTTTTCAATAAGTACTTTATTGGCAAAGTTAGCCTTTTGGTACTTCAGGTTATAAGAAACCTGCATATTAAGATTGTTAAACTGTAATTAAAGTTAAGCCCTCTGTATTCCGAGGCGGTTAGCGGGAGAACTATAAGACCGGATAGATAAAGTGTCAAGATACTCTTAATATAAACAACGGAAAAATTGATATAATAACCGCACTTTAATATGAACAAAAATGCATAAAAATACATTAACAAAAACTTTAGTTTCAATATTACTGGGAATAGCGATGATATTTGCAAATATTCAACTCCAAACAGCTGAAGCAAAAAGTTATTTTGATAATGAGGACGATATAATAACAAGGAAAGAATGGGGCGCGAATGAATCATATAGATATTTATCGAATAACGATTCGACTCCTCAATTGATTCAGATCGATGAAGATTTCAGAAAAGAATTTAGTAATGAGCTGAAAATAGTAAAAACAGTGAAAAAAGACTCCTCAGGAAATACATACAAATGGCCCTACGAATATCCAAAAGCTGTGACGAAATTTATCGTACATCACACCGCTACAACAAAAGATTTGGATAATCCGAAACAGGCAATCAGAAATATATATTATTACCATGCCGTCACGAGAGGGTGGGGAGATATTGGGTATAATTATATTATCGATCAGGAAGGAAGGGTATATGAAGGAAGAGCCGGAGGAGATGGAGTTGTAGGAGGACATGCGGGCCCGGGAAATATAGGATCGGTAGGGATCGCTGTTTTGGGAAATTTTGAAGAGGATAGAGTCCCAAGTGCCGTACTGGATTCATTGGCAAAATTAATAGCGATAAAATCAGAAAAACTAGACATAGATCCGACGGGGAAAAGCTCATTTAGAGGAGAGCGAACTCCAAACGTAATGGGGCACAATGACGTGATGAGAACGGCATGCCCGGGAAAAAATCTGGACAAAAAACTTGCGACAATAGCTAGGACGGCAAAAAATTTAATGGGGAAAAGTTCATCGTCCTCAAGTAAATATAAAGAAGATTACGCATATACAGACAAATCCGATATTTCTAGCTTGTCATTAAAAGCCGGAGAAGAAAAAACATTAACAATCAAATTCAAAAACACTGGAAAATTGGAGTGGAACGAGCACACGTATTTAACGCTATCCAGTACAACGAGATATCGTGAGGTTTTGGAATTTCCGGATAGGATTGGTATTCGTCTAGCTAATGCCGAAGATGGTGTGACGAAATCAGGTAAAACAGCAACTTTTAAATTTAAAATAAAAGCGAAAAATCAGGCGGCCAATATCGATTTGGGATTGGCACCGGTAATCAACAGCAGCAAAAAACTTGGTGACTACAAAGTGCTCCCCGTAGAAATAATTGCTTCAAATTCAACTAGGACGAATTCAAATTCAACAACTACGACGAATTCAACAAAAACTTCGACTACAAAAACATCAACTTCAACAATTTCAAAAAGTTCATCAGCCAAAGCATATGCAATAGATCCAAATAAGTCAGTCAAGAATTCTGAATTGGAAGAAGACGACGGGGGGACGATGCGTGTAAAAATTTCATTTAACGAAGCTCCGATACTGCGAAGCGACGAGAAATTAATGATAAAAAATTCAAAAGGGAAAACCGAAAAAACTTTTAAAGCTGGGGCGAAAATAACACTTTCAAAATCAGGTAGATATTATGTGGCAAGCACAAGAGATGACGAATACAAAAGTATCGCACCAATCAAATTGGCAACAGCGGATGATGGGGTAATAGAAATAGTGAACATGAAAAGAGTTTCATCATACAATTCCGCGTATAACGATAATAAATTCAGGGGTGCGATCGAATATCAAATAATAGATGGGAATAATGTGATTATAAATGAGCTCAAACTCGAGTCGTATTTGAAGGGCTTGGCGGAAGAAACAAATTCAACTCCGATTGAAAAAATCAAAGCGATAGTAATTGCGGCAAGGTCGTATGCAAAATTCTACATGCACTATGCGGATAAATTTCCAGGAAAGCCTTATTACTTGGAAGACGATCCGGCTACAAGTCAAAAATATCTTGGATATGGATTTGAGAGTCGAGCTCCAAATATAGTGAAAGCCGTGAATGAAACAAAAGGTGAAGTCATAACTCACAATGGACAGCTTGTGAAAGCCCCATATTTTACTTCGGATGATGGCACTACGCGAAGTGCGTACGATGTTTGGAAATGGGACGCTCCTTATTTGCAGTCTGTTGAAGATCCTTATTGTAATGGGAAGTCAATGGCGGGACATGGCGTGGGAATGAGTGGATGTGGGGCTCTTGGAATGGCAAACGCTGGAAAAAGTTATAAAGAAATACTAAAGTACTACTACGCAGGAATAGAAATAACAAAATTATGGTAACTTTAGCTATTAATACAGCGTCGAGAACCACGCAAATAGCGCTTCTCAAACAAGATAAAATTCTCAGAGAAAAAGAATGGATTTCGGAAAACAATGAATCCGAAAAACTGATGCCGGAAATCGACGATTTATTGAAGAATAAAAAAATAAAATATGATGATTTAGAGGGAATAATAGTTGTGAAAGGCCCGGGGTCTTTTACAGGACTTCGAGTTGGGGTGAGTGTTGCTAATGCTATTGCGTATGTGCAAAAAATTCCGGTTTACGGAATTGATAGTTTTAAATTTTTACGTGCGAAGAATGAAGATGATGAAATTGAAGTGATTGTTTTATTTGCAGGGAGAAGTGAGGTGTATGTGCAATTAACAGAAAAATCGGAACCTGTGATTTATAAAGTGGAAGAAGCTGTTGATGTATTAAAAGAGAAAGGAATTAAAAAAGTTTTTGGAGAAGTTTTGCAGGAACAAAAAAAATCATTCAAAGAAGTGAAATTGATAGAATCAACAAAAACATTTGGTGAAACGGTGCTTTCATTAAAAGAAAAAGAGTTGGAAAAGAAAAACATAATTGAACCTCTTTATATAAAAGGTCCGGGAATCTCAAATCCAAAACCAATAAAATAATGCTATACATAGTCTCTACACCAATAGGAAATTTGGAAGACATCACTCTTCGCGCGCTTCGCGCGCTCAGAGAAGTCGACCTGATAGCCGCGGAAGACACCAGGCACACACATATCCTTCTGCAAAAATATGACATCAAGACTCCACTCACGAGTTTTCATTCATACTCCACGGATGCAAAATTAGAATCGATAGTAAATGAGTTGAAAAACGGAAAAGAAGTCGCTTTGGTTTCGGACGCGGGCACGCCGGGTATTTCTGACCCAGCTTATTCATTGATTCGTCGTGCCATCGAAGAAGGCGTGAAAATAGTCCCGATTCCGGGTGCCTCTGCATTATTGGCGGCAATTGTCACGAGTGGACTTCCTATGGATAAATTCGTTTATTTGGGCTTTTTACCACTCAAAAAAGGACGTCAGACATTATTAAAAAGTCTGCAAAATGAGGAAAGAACTTTGGTGATTTATGAGTCGCCTCACAGGCTGGTGAAAACTTTGGAGCATTTAAAAGAATATTTAGGAGATCGCGAAATTGCGGTGTGTAGAGAACTGACAAAAATATTTGAAGAAACTTTGAGAATGAATCTCTCGTCTGCGATCGAACATTTTACCCGGAAAAAGCCAAAAGGTGAATTCGTGCTTGTTGTAAAGGGAGCTAAATAATATAATTTACACATGCTTCTACCCCCTCAGAATAAAAAAGGTTTCACTTTGATGGAATTGTTGCTCGTGTCAGCTGTAATGATTTTTTTGGCGATTGTCGCTTTGAGCAGTTTAATGAAATCTCAAGACCAATTTCGATTCAAGAGCGTTGTGAATAATACAGCGGATGTTTTGAGAACAGTCAGAAATTACGCACTTTCAAACAAACCCGCGCCGACATCCGCAGCTCCTCAATATGTGGCAAAAATAGATTCATCAACCGGTACTATCCAGATTTTCGGAGATAATAATAAAGACGGGAATTTTGATTCCGATTCTGATCCCGTAGACAAATTATTCAAAACCTACACCATCCCAGCAAATAGCGGAAAATACACCTTGATGAAAAATAAAGACGACATATCTTCAATTCAACCCAACCTCACTTTGATATACCAACCGACTACGGCAAATTTCTCAATATTGGAGCAGTATTTTAGCGATCGATACGCAGTGATAAAAATAACAGATTCAGTAGATGAGAATAGATTTACTTACATTGTTTTATTCAAAGAATCCGGCAATCCGGAAGTATTAAATAATTTAGATGATTTATAATTAGATGATTTATAAATTGAACAAAAAAGGGGAAACTTTGATCGAGGTGATTACAGCCTTAACGTCTCTTGTATTAGCTGGAGTAGCCGCAGTCACAGTTATTATTTCAATGATGCAATCAAACGCGATTTCAAAAGAATATTTAATAGCTCAAAATTTAGCCAGAGAAGGTATCGAAGGTGTAATCACAATAAGAAACACAAACTGGCTTAGATTCCCAAGTACAAAAAGCACAGATTGGCTGTGTGTAAGTGCAAATCTAAATCCACTAAATTGCGCGGCATGCGTAAATATATCAAACAATTACAGATTAAATTATAAAAATAATGA
>Ga0116174_10001322_pt1 | contig 22881 bp, 13 predicted proteins | sample AD_UKC087_MetaG_FD_89801 | JGI IMG/M metagenome (GOLD analysis project Ga0116174, IMG submission 89801) | Active sludge microbial communities of municipal wastewater-treating anaerobic digesters from USA - AD_UKC087_MetaG | ecosystem: Engineered > Bioreactor > Anaerobic > Digestate | place: USA...
ACAGTGCCCGAAAACTATGTCTATTGTCTGCTCGAAAGCAGAGATAGCACCCTGTGGGTTGGCCCCCCCCCCAGGTGCCAACCCACAGGGTGCTATCTCTGCTTTCGAGCAGACAATAGACATAGTTTTCGGGCACTGTATTCGTATCGATGGGATCGTGCTTGAAGACCTTGAAATGCTGGCCATCATAACAGTTGAGGCCATCCTTGGTGGCGATCCAGATATAACCATCATGGGTCTGCAGGATATCATTGATCGAATTATTGGAGAGGCCATCGTTGATGGTCACGCGGTCAAAAACGGGGCTGCTGTTGGACGCACTACAGAGGGTGGCCGGGAGGAGACCCAGTAAAATTATCGAAATGTGGGATCTCTTTTTTTCCGCCATATCGGATTCTCGGGATCCTGCAGAAAGTCCAGCAATGCTGCCAGGAGGCGATCGAAAAATGCCGTGGTGATCCAGCTCTGTGAAGAGCTCTAAAGCCGTACAATCAAGGCAGGCTCAGCATAGGCCGTCTTAATATTCATCCTGTCGCTGCCTGATAATAACAAATCGCATTGAAAATTTCAAGCAGAAAGCCAGGTATGTGCATGCAGCTGGCGCGCCGCTTCGCGAACACTTCCTTTACCGGCCAAAGTAGCGCAGCGTCAGGCAGGTCATGTCATCGGACTGCTCCTGCGCACCCGCAAAGGCTTGTACCTCTTTGATCATGTTTTCCACGAGATTGTTCAGGGATTCACCGGCGTGGGACTGCAGGGATTCTTCTGTCCGCTTTTCCCCAAACATCTCCTCCCCGGGGTTCATGGCCTCGGTGATGCCGTCGGTAATCAGAAACAGGGTCTCCCCGGGCTGGAGCATGACGACATTGGATTCATATTCGAGATTCTTCAAGGCCCCGAGGAAAACCCCGCCGCGATTGTCAAGCTGACGGACCTTCCCCTCCGCACTGATGAGGTAGGGAGGATTATGGCCGCCGTTGCAATACTCGAACGAACCATTGCGCGTATCAAAGATGCCGTAAAAAACCGTGACGAACATCGAGGGCAGGCTCTCGTCGACCAGAACCTTGTTGACACTCTCAAGGCAGGAATCCGGGGGGATGCCTTTCAGAGCCGTGGCCTTGAGCAGGGTCTTGCTCACCGCCATGAACATCGCCGCAGGGATGCCCTTGCCCGAGACGTCCCCAATGATGACGCCAACGCGCGCTTTGTCGATCATAAAAAAATCATACAAATCACCGCCGACCTCGCGGGCCGGGATCATCTTCGCATAGATATCGAACTCCTTGCGATCGGGGAATGGGGGAAACATCTTGGGCAGGATCGAGGTCTGAATCTCAGTGGCGATACCGAGCTCGTGCTTGATGAACAGCAGCTGGTCGCGCGACTGCATCGCCTCCTTGAGCACCCGCAGGTCGTTCAGCGATTTGTCAATGGTGATCTCGAGATCGTTGAGGTCGATGGGTTTGATGATAAAATCAAAGGCGCCGCGATTCATCGCCGTGCGGATATTCTCAATATCCCCGTAAGCGGAGACGATGACGGAGCGGAGAAGCGGGTTCTCCTGTTCCTTGATGCGATTCAGCAAAGTGAGGCCATCCATCTCGGGCATGTTGATATCGGTCAGAACCAGATCGATGGCTTCGTCCTCCGCCAGCCGTTCGAGGGCCTGGACCCCATTGCCGGCGAATTTAAAGGTGAAGGCTCCCTCGCGAATCTGTTTGCGGAATTTTTGCAGGATGAGCTGTTCCAGATCCGGTTCGTCATCCACGACCAGGATTTCTGCGGGCATCTGTTTCTCCTGAGAATAGGCGTTATTTGGGCAAGTGGATGATAAATTCTGCAAATCGGCCTTCTTCGGATTCAAAGAATAACTGGCCGCCGTGCTGATGTACGATGACGTCGTAGCTGATCGACAGTCCGAGACCTGTTCCCTTACCGGGCGGCTTGGTGGTGAAAAAGGGTGTGAAGAGTTTTTCCCGAACACCTGCCGGAATCCCGTTGCCGTTGTCACGGATGCGCACCTCGACCAGGTTCGCGAGGTTCCGGGTTTTGACCGAGAGCGTTGGCGAGAACTCGCCGTTTTGTTCCTGTTTTTTGCGATGCGCCTCGTAACAGCCGTTGGTGATGATGTTGAGAAAGACGCGGCTGACATCCTGAGGGACAATATTCAGTTTGCCGACGGCAGGATCAAAATCGGTCTCGATCTTGATATTAAAGGTGCTGTCCTGGGCGCGCATGCCGTGGTAGGCCAGATTGATATCTTCGGCGAGCACGGCATTGATATCGGTGGGCTGGCGTTCATCCGATTTGCCGCGGGAATGCTGCAGCATGCTCTTGACAATGCTGTCCGCCCGCTTGCCATGCTCGATGATCTTGGCACCATTCTGCTGCAGGGTATCCAGGATCTCCATGGCCTCGTTTTTTTTCGCTGTCGCCGCCTCGCCCATTTCTGCCGTCAAGACCTCCCTCAGCTCGGCGACCAGATCGGTGATGAGCTCGGCAAAATTGTTGACAAAGTTGAGGGGATTCTTGATCTCGTGGGCGATGCCGGCGGTGAGGGCGCCCAGCGCGGCCAACTTGGACTGTGTGACCAGTTTTTCCTGGGTGTTCTTGAGATCGGCGAGCAGCTCATTCACCTGGCGGTAGGCATCGGCGTTTTCGAGGGCAATGGCGCTGTAGGTGGCCAGGTTGCGCAGCATGTTGAGATGGTAATCGGTGTAGGCGTTTTTATTGAAACTCTGCGCGGTGATGACGCCGATGCGCTTATCCTTGTAGGTCAGGGGCAGGTAGAGAATGGATTCGGGATTTTCGCCGGCGACCGGCGCCTGCAGTTGCTGGATATAGGCGCTGAAATCCTCGGCATAGTCGTTGATGATCACCTCTTTCTGGTTCTTGAAGCACCAGACCGCCAGGCGGTTCTCATCCGAGAGCGAGAGAGTATAGGGAGCCAGAAGCTCGTTCTTCTCGGTCGTGCCGGGGAAATCGAGGGTCTGCTGGTCTGCATTGTAGAGGCCGATGCCAAAGACGGAGGCATCCATCAATTGATTGACGTTTTCATAGATGGTGTGGATGATATTCCCGATCGAGAGGGTCGCGGTGATCTCGCGGCCGATCAGGCTGAGCTTTTCGACGTTATTTTTCTGCGCCTGTATCTCGGCCGTACGCTCCTGGACGATCTTTTCCAGCGCCCGGCCGCGCTCCTCCAGCTGCCGGGTGCGAACGCGAACCAGCCCAGCGATCAAGCCGCCGGCGCAGAGCAGGTAGAACAGCCATGCCCACCAACTTCTGTACCAGGGGGGGGTGATGGTGAAGGCATAGAGATCTTCCTTGCTCTCCTGTTGAAAGATGTTGCGCGCCTGAACGCGAAAGCGGTATTTTCCGGCGGGGAGATTGGTATAGTCGCGCCGGGTTTCACGGCTCCAGGACGACCAGCCTGCATCGAAGCCCTCGAGCCGGGTGCGGAAAGCGTTGGCGCGAGGATTAAGATAGGACGAAGCGGAAAAATCGAAACGCAGGGCATTGTTGCGAAATGGAAAACGCTGTGCCGCCGGGTCCTGCAGACGATGGCCGGGCAGGGCAGCGCCGTAATAGACAACCGAATCGCCGGCCAGGGCGACGCGGCGAATGATCGCCGGAAAATCGGTCAGATCCCTCTCTTGCAGGCCGTGCGAAAAACGGATGACGCGGTTCGCCGCGCCGAACCAGATGACGCCATCGCTCTCCGGAAAGATAATATTGATCACTTCATCGACGAATCGCGCCAACTGCGCCTTTTCCAGTTTGTATTGGCCATCAGGCAATTTTTTATATACAGCCGATTCCTTGCCCAGATTGGCCCAGAAGTTGCCCTGGGCATCCGCCACAATGATGCTTTCATCGGGATTTATACCCAGGCCCAAATCCTTAAAAAACGGGTCGGGTGAGAATCTGTTTTGAGCCGGGTTGAACTGGTAAACACCTTTTTTTGTGCAAAACACCGGCCGGCCGCCCGGGTTATAGAATACCGCCCCGCCCGGCGGCAATCCATGTTCCATGCCAAATCTTTCGATAACAGGGTCAAGCAGCCGGTCCTTATTGAAAGTCAGCCGGATCAACCCGGCATCCATGGTACCCAGCCAGACCACGCCTGGTTCGGCTTCCATAGCTTGCCGGATATATTCGTAAACCTCCGGTATGCTGCCCAACCAGCTGAGACGTTGGGGATGGGAGGCGTTATAGCGCAAAAGATCGGCCCCGCTGGATTTTCCGGCGATAATCAGATCGGGCGCCAGGCTCAGAGCGCTCATATGCAGAACCGGTACGGACATTTCCCGGGACGGCATGACCAAATGGGGCTTCTTGCCCTGAATACGATAGATGCCCTCGTTGACCGTGACAAAGAGTTCGCCATTGATCTGGAAAAAAAAGAAAGATTGAGCATTGCCGGCAATGCCGTCGATCATCTTGAACCGGCCATCCACTTCATCGAGATAATAGACGCCATCGTTGCAGGTAATATAGAGTACACCGTGGTATCGGCAAAAATCGGAAGGGCCGCTGCCGCCAGGAATGATAAACTCTGAGAGGGGAGAATTGTATTCGAGCACAGCAACCCCCCCATCCATGCCCACCCAGAGGTTGTTTTGCCGGTCCATGTACAGGCAGCTCACCGTATTGGAGAGGAACCCATTAGTCTGGGAAAAATGCAGTCTCATCCTGCCATCACGGTCGATGATGACCAGTCCATTGGCCATGGTACCGAGGGCAAAACAGCTGTCCGGCGTAACCACGCCGGCATAAATCGTTCCCTGGCGGAGCAGGTTGTCCACCTCGGTCGGGAGAGGCTGGAATGTGGTCCCATCCCACAGAAACAATCCGCGGGTAAATGTGCCTACCAGGTAATGTCCAGCCTTGCCCGGGAAGGGCAGCATGACATTGATCCGGTCATCGGCAAACTGCCCTCCGCCGGGGAGCAGCACCAGCGAATCCTGCTCCATTTTCATAAGGCCGACGCCATACTGCTGGACGTAGAGAGTCTGATCCAGCCAGAAGGTATAGCCGAACAATTCTTGCGGGCGCCAGACATCGACCGTCCACACCCCGGCTGCGGCGCCGGATTCGGGGGGATGAAAGCGGAAAAGCCTTTCGTTGGTCTGAAAATAGATACCTTCGCGGGTGGCCTGGACCGACCAGACATAATTAAACTGGCGGTCTTCGGGCTTGATGTACTCCATGAGCGAGCAGTACTGCATCTCTCCGCGTTCGTCCGCTGCCAGGTATCCCAGCATAGCGGAGGAACCGGCATAGATCCTGCCGTTTTCATCTCTGGAGAGAGATCTGCCAAAGGTATGGTTGGCATTGATGATCAGCCGCCAGTTCGCGCCGTCGAATTCCTGTATACCATAGCCATCCCCGATATACATCAGCCCGCGTTTATCCTGTTCGATCGACCAGAACTGGGTGTGGCCGCCGAACTCTTTGCTGGGATACACGGTCATAAATGGCATGCCGGTTTCAGCCGCATGGGCGATTGCGCCGAGCAGCAGCAGGATCAGTAAGCGGTTTTTAGCCATGGACCGCCTCCATGAAGAGCTCATTTTTAAGCTGCGTAAAATCTATGGGTTTGGTATAGTAGTGATCCGCTCCGGACGCCATGGCATCCTCATAGTACTGGTTACTGTAAGCGGTGATCATGGCGACCCTGATGGCGGGGAAATCATGCTTGACGGCCTTGAGCAGCTGCAGGCCATTCATGCCGGGCATATTGATATCGGAGAGGATGAGGACAACCGCCGGGGGCTGGCGCATGTCGCGCAGCTGCTGCAGGGCTTCCTCACCGGAAAGGGCAAAGCTGAAATCGATCTGCTGCTGGCGGATCTCCTTGCGGAAATGCTGCCGGAAAAGCAGCTCGATATCCCGTTCGTCATCGACGACCATCACCTTCATGTCACGCTCCTCCGTGTCGCTGCTGTACCCTGCCTGCCGCCACATTAGTAAAAAGTACCCAATCATCCTGTTAATTACAAGAAAAAATGAGGGGATTCTTTTCGGCAGGAATCGCCGGTCTTAAGATTCCTGTTCCACCCGCCGGCAGCCTACTTCTCGAGCATGTAGAGCTGCCACAGTTCCCGGTCCCTGATGCGCATGAAGGGGACCAGGGCCAGCTTGCCGGTGCGGCCGATGGACTTTTCGAGATATTTGAATTCATTGAATTTCTCCCTGAGAGCGGTATCCGGCTGGGCAGGCAGGCCATGCTGCCGCAGCAGCAGGATCCCCTTGGCACGCATCGCCAGCTCGAGGTAAATGCGCAGATAACAGAGCAGATCCACCACAACGGCCGGTGGGAAATGGTCACGAAGGGAGAGCAGATACTGTCCGAATTTGCTCTCTGTGAAGCGGCCGCTGAGGATGATCTCCAACATGGCCATCTCTTCATCCATGCTGAGGGCCAGCCATTTGCGCAGCGAGCGTTCGCTGTATTCATAGACCAAGATGATGAAAACCGGCAGGATCGCCAGGATTACCAGAGTGGAAAGGAGCGGGGAGAGGATAAAATGGTTAAAGGCCGAGTGGATGAGCGCTGCAACAAACCAGGCGGGTCCCCAGCAGGAGATGCCCAGACGGCCGTTGCGGTCGTGAAGGTGCTTGCACAAAATGGCAAACAGGGCGGTGCACGAAGCGTGCATCACCGCAGTGCCGAAGCCGCGGATAATCCAGATCATCAAACTGGATTCGGCCAGGCTGTAGAGATAGTAGATATTTTCGATCACGGCAAATCCCGCTCCCATCGCCACGCCGTGGATGGCGGCATCGACGAGAAAACCGACCTGTTTTTTACGGATAAGGCCATAGACGAGCAGGGCTTTTGCCCCCTCCTCGAGGAAGGGGGCGATATAGCGGGCATAAAGGGTCACCTCGATATGCAGCTTGCGGATGAAGAGCATATTTATCAGCATGCAGACCAGGGCTGCTCCGGCGCCCTTGATCAAACTGGTGGCGGCCGCCTCTCCCCGAACCAGTTTGTAGCTGTCCAGCAGCTGGAGGAGCAGGGCGAGAAGAACGACCGGAGCGAGGCTGAGGATGACGTGCAAGAAGATCATAAAATTTTCAGAGAGATCATGAATTCCTTGTTTTTCCTTTCGCCCTCGAGGGCAACGGCGTACCCCAAAGAAAAGGTCGAATCAAAGCGCGACAGACTCACCAGGCGGAAATCGGCCTGGATGCCGAGATTGGCCAGGCTGCGGCGAATCCCCAGCGCGCCCATTTCCTGGCCGCCTTTGGCGCGTTCGGGATTGGTCAGAATGGCGGAGGCGAACACCGCAGTCCGCAGCCAACGGCAGTAGAGGCTGGTAATGCCAAGGCTGCTGAAGCGCAGGGGCGGCAGATTCCACTCGAGCATGGCCCTGCCATAACTCCTGCCCCCCAGGGCATTCAGCTCGAGGCCCGGAAAACTGAAGTATTCCCGATAGCGTTTTTCCGTTCCACGGTCGACCCAGTTGTTGCCAAAACCGCCGAAGAAAAAATTGGCGAAGGGGTTCCCGGAGCTGCCGAAGCAATGACCGGCTGATGTGCGCAGCCAGAGGGAAGAGTGATCGAGCGCCAGCGGGATGCCATAATCGAGGTGACTGTAGATACGCGGGTAGAGCCGGCCGTTGACGAGAGAGGCTGCTGTGAAAGCCCGCAGGCGGATTCCCTTTTCGTCGTCGACCGCACCGAGAGACTTGCGCAGGTACTGGTAATCCAGGGCGATCCTGGCGGCGGACATGCGGTCGTAGGAGGCCGCGATGTTCTGGTAATCCGGCAGACGATCCATGCCGCCGTAATGCTGGAGGCTGGCGGAGAGGTCCAGGGTGCGGGGTTTGTCGTAAATCAGGTTCTTGCGGTACTGCGCCTGCAGGGCATAGCCCTTGCGGCTGATTTTGGTCGGACCGAAAAGGTCGTAGAAATCGGCATGGTTGAGAGTGGCGCTGACGTTCCACTGCCACCAGTATCCATCTATCCCCAGATGGAGCCGCTCGTCGGCGGGCAGACTGCGATCCGGGCTGTAGAGGGCCGAGACCTTCATGCCGGCTGCGCCGATGAGATCCATGAAATTGGCGCGGTAACCGATGGCGGCGCTCTCCTTATAGCCGCGGACGACCGGCCAGGCCGAGCCCAGGCGCAAGTAGCTGAGAGATTGATATGGTTTGGCAGGTTGAAGCAGCGAATCGGGCGCAATATGAGCAGGAGAACCGATCTTCCAGCTGCGCACGACCGGATGTTCTTTGGCTAGGGCGGCGCCGAGAAAAGTGACGGCGCTCACCCGCTCCGGAACCTGAATGGCGATCTTGCCCGGGATGAAACCGCGGCCGCTGTAGCGCATGACCAGCAGGGAGTCGTCAGAGAGCGGGACCGGCTGAAAAAAACCGGTCTCGGCGTTGCTGAGGATGTCCATGTCCGCCCTGGCCCAGTCGTAGCGATAGATATTGGAGACCCCGGAATAATAGGAGGAGCCGTAGCTGTAGCGGCCGTCCGGTGAAAAGACGAAACTCTGCGGCAGGCTGTTTTCGAAATCGAAGAGCACCTCAAACGTGTCAGGCTGGGCGGTGGCGATCTTGATCAGCTTCTGCCGCCCGGAGATTTCGACCAGCGAGGCGGTGAGGATCGATCCATCGGGAGAAAGAGCAAGGTCGAAGATGTCCTGGCCGTAGGGAAAGGAGCGGACCTGTTTCCATTCCCGCCAGGGCCAGGGGATGGCGACCAGGGTGGAAAAGCCGTTAAAGTGGCGTACGCCCCAGAGGGTGCTGTCGGTGGGGTCATAGGCGAGGTCGCCGATGCGACCGTCCTTGATCAGACGCCGCGAGCGGCCGGTCCTGATATCGACGATGTTGAGATCGCGCCAGCGCTGATTGTCGCTGGTGTAAAAGAGGGCCTCGGCAGCGGGATTCCAGGCCAGCGAGGTTACGGAGTAGAGGGTCGGGCCTTTGACCTCGCAGATGGGCTCGAGGCCGCCAGTGGCCAGGTCCAGGGCGGCGATGTGGGCGACCTGGCCGGGATAGAGGAGTGCAGTGTACAATCTGTTGCGGTCGGGATCGTAAAAACCGCGCGAGACCGAGCCGAGGGCACGCCGGGAGATCGCCCGGAAGGGAGTCACGGGTTGGCGGCGGAGAGAATCGAGATTGGCCTGCTGCCAGCCATGTTCCCAGGCGATCCACCGGGACCACTCATCGGCGAGGCTCGCCCCGAAGACCTTTTTGAACTGCGCTGCGAAATACCTCTTGCTGCCCTCGCTCCGTCTATACCACTCCACCACCTTCTCCGGGCCGTATTCATACCCGAGATAGCTGACGAAACGGGCGCCGTAGAGATAGGAATTGGCGCCGACCTGAAAATCGATCGCCGTCCCCTCCGCTTCGAGCCCGACCACATTGTAAAAAGGGGCCCGGTCGCAGACCATGGCGCGGAAGACCATTTCGTCATAGGAACCCTGAGCCCGTCCCAGGCCGCCCGCCAGCCAGGTCTCCATGAAAACGGCTATGCCCTCAAGATACCAGCGCGGGGTCAGCAGCCGCGGTGTGGTGAGATAGGCATAGAGGAGGGAGACCGGATCGTCCGCGTCGTCCTGCACCTTGCCGCAAAAAAGAGCGCGAAAGAGATGGTCGCTGCCGGCCGCCTGATCGGTGGTGATGACGTGCACAGTCTCATGGTTCATCAGCCAGTTGATGCGTTCGTTGGCCGTTGTGGTCTCTAAGATGTAATTGTGGGGAGCGAGCTCCATGCGGATAAAATTATGGGGTACGGAGATGGCCCCTGCATTGCCATAATCCCCGAAATCCTGGAGGTAAACGGTGGTTTTTTCATCGCTGTGATAGTCGAAGAGCCGGCTCTCGAAACTGCGGGCATTCAGGTAGCAGCGCGAGAGATGGGGGATAATGAACTCGTGAACCCTGCCGAAATAGACCAGATCCATTCGCCTGGTGGATTGGATGCTGAGCTGGCCGGCTGCGTCAGAGGTATGAAGTACCAGCAGGAGGAGCAGTAACGAGGCGTAGTGTCTTTTCGTCAGCATCTGTTCAACAGCCTCTACCTGTGGATGAGCAGCTTGCGAGAAAGAATCTCCTCAGGAATCATGGCAGAGTTCGAACGGAGGCGCCCCGGCAGGAGCGCCTCCGTATAGAAAAGTTGGGCCTCAGCAAGTGCGGCGATTTTAATCCGCGGGCGGAGAGTACCGGGATTCCTGCCGGCCTGCGGAGAGATCTCAGGCTGGAGTTATTCGACTGTGGCTTTGCCTTCCGCCGTTTGCATGCTGGCGATGGTTCTGGCGTCGAGACTATGCAGAGCAGCGATGGACCTGGCATCCAGGGATTGCAGGGCCGCGATCGCCTTGCCATCCAGCGACTGGAGCGCGGGGATAGACCGGGCATCGACGGTCTGCAGGGCGGCGATGGACCTGGCATCCAGGGACTGCAATGCGCCGATCGCCTTGACGTCGAGGGTCTGCAGGGCGGCAATGGCCTTGCCATCCATGCTCTGCAGGGCGGCGATCGCTTTGCCATCCAACGCCTGGAGGGCCGGAATCGATTTGGCGTCAACGGTCTGCAAAGCGGCAATGGATTTGGCATCCAGGGTCTGCAGGGCGGCAATGGCTTTGCCGTCCAGAGTCTGCAGGGCGGCAATGGATCTGGCATCGAGGGTCTGCATGGCTGCAATCGCCCGGCCATCCAGAGACTGCAGCGCCTCAATGGCCCGGCCATCGAGAGTCTGCAGGGCTGCGAGCGCCTTGCTGTCCATCGTTTGCAGCGCAGCCATCAACTTCTGATCAGCGACGATTCTTTGTACCACCTCATTCTGCAGCAGCTGCTGCAGCTCGCTATCGGTCAAGGTCACATCGCCGGCACTCATTTGCCCGGAATCAAATTTGTCGGCTTTCTGTACAGCGCCGATGGTTCCCTGGGTAGTGGAATCCGGCGTCGAGGGATAAAACCGGGAGATTACCACAGCGATGATCACAACCGCGGCGGCGCCTAATAAAAGCCATCTGTACTTGGGTGCCATGGGATCCTCCTGTCGTTGAAAAATTAGTTGTCCTATGGAATGGTTATTACGTTGCTTATTTCGGATCGAGCGCATGATCTGGCCTTCGAGATGGGCCGGCGGTTCTTCCTCCGGCATCTTCTCCAGAAGCCGTGTAATCAGGGCCTGCTCTTCGTACAGCGCCAGATCGCCGGGATGCTGCTGCAGCCAATCCTGCCATGCGAGCCGCTCCTCTTCAGTGAGCGTCCCGTCGAGGGCCTTTTGCATTAATGAATGGTTGGTTTTACTCTTCATTGGTTACACCCAATCTGGCGAGAATGATCTTCAGGCTGCTGCGCGCCCGGAAAAGCTGTGACTTTATCCGGCTTTCCGAGCGATCCATGATGACGGCGATCTCCCGATAGCCGAGATTCTGAAAATGCCGCAAAACGATCAACGCCCGGTCATCCGGCTTTAATTGCATCAGGGCCTCCTGGATGGCCTCCGCCAACTCAAAGGAGGGTTCCGCCGCGCTCATTATGCGCGTCTCATCCAGACTGCTGCGCCGTTTGCCGCGCCGGTACTCGTTGATCGCCTCGTTCATTGCGATACGATAGATCCAGCTGAATAGAGAGAGCCCCGTTTTGAAAGAACCGAACCTTTCGTATACCTTGACAAAAGTGGACTGGGTCACCTCCTCGGCCAACGCGCCGCTGCGGGTAATGCGCAAAGCCAGATTGTAGACCGGTTTCTGGTAGCAGCTGACCAACTCCGCAAAGGCGCGATCGTCGCCATTTCTGCAGCGGCTGACCAGCTCAGCTTCTTGCAGTTCAATCATACATACAATCCAAAGATGTGAAAGTTGCCCGGTTTCATACAAAAATTTTATCTGATTGAGAAAATGGCATCCAGTCCCGCATACCTGAAAATTTCAATGATATGCGGATTGAGGTTTGTAAGGATCAGCTGCTCATTTCTTTGCATCAGCCGTTTTTGAGTCGCGATGAGCACACCGATGCCGGCGCTGGAGATATATTCCAGCCGGCTGCATTCGACCTCCGTGCTTTCCGCGATCTGATCGAAAAACCGGATCGCGATCTCCTCCTGTGAAGCATCAAAACGTCCGCTCAGGTGCAGGACGCCCTGCTCATTGGGTTCGATTTTGAACATGCTTCCTCACTTCATATATTTGACCAGAGTGATCGTGCTGATTCCACTCTCGTGTGTGTATTTGACCTGGTCCATAATGGAATGGAGCAGGTACAAACCCAGGCCGCCCGCCCGGCGCTCGTTCAAAGGGGCCCGGATATCCACCTCAGGCGGGCGGGAGAGGTCGAAATCCTCCACACCATGATCGCGGATGCGGATCATAACGGCCTCTCCCCTTTTCTCCAGTGCAATGGCAATGACGCCGGTCGAGCTGCTGTTGTGCTCGACCGCGTTGGCAAATACCTCCTCTGTGGCCAGCTGCAGCTCAAGCGCTGATTTGCCGGAGATGTTGTGGCGGGAAAGGAATTTATCGATAAAATCAAACACTGCTTCGAGGGAGTTCAGTGATCGCTTGAATTCACGCTCATTCATCGGTTCTTCCGAAGGCAACAGAGATTGTAACATAGCGAATAGGATAAAGCAGGAAAGCATTCATTCCGGCGCATGTCAACGCGGCCCGGAATGGTGGATTGGGACAGACTCGATTATCGACAAGGTGGAGCCGTTCATCGAGCGATGAAAGGGAATACAACACCGGCGGTCCGATTTACTCCTGTATGGCCCGTCTGGAGGTGTTCAAGCCGACTATACTCATTATATCCAAAAAAAGAGTACGGTGCAAGCAAAATCCGCCCCCGAACCGGGTAATTTGACCACCCATACTTCGTGTGAGGGAAAACATCATGTACAGAAACAGCAGGCTTGCAGGTTGAGCAGGAGCGAGCATATTGCTTTGCTGCTGGGGTGTTTGATGCTGGATACCACAATTCGATTGGATAGGATGCGGACCTGGCCTTTTGACTTGATATTATCCCCTCATTTATCTATCTTTTCCCGTTAGAGAGCTTTGAGCGGTGTATCAACTGTAAAGGCAAGGCAGTTAAAAGTCCAATTTCAGGGAATAAACATGAGAAAAGTGAAACAGCTTCCAGAGAATCCCGAAGAGATGGCCCAGATACTGATGCGGATGGACGCCAGGGCGGCGGCCGTTCTGCTGGTGAAAGCGGAGGTTGAATCCGCGGCCCGGGCGCTGCGTCTCATCGGGCCACAAGCCTCGGAAAAAATCCTCTCCCAGCTTGCACCCGACACCCGGGAAAGGCTCATGCAGGCCCTGCCGCCCGCGGTGCGCGAGCAGTGGGCACTCAACCTGACCTTCCCCGGGGAGAGCGTCGGCCACCTCATGGATCCGGTCTGGGCTCTTTTCACGCCCGAAATGACCGTCCGCCAAACCATCGAGGAACTGCGCCAGCTCGTCAAGCAGGAGTTCATCACCTACGGCTATGTCACCGATGCGCAGAAGCGCCTGATCGGGGTGGTGGTGATGCGCGAGCTCCTCTTCGCCGACCCGGAGACGCCCCTGCGCGAGGTCATGCTGACCGAGCCCTTCAGTCTGCGCGCCTCCATGCCCCTGATGGAGGCGATGCGGGAGGTGCTCACCAGGCACTTTCCCATCTATCCGGTCACCAACGACGAGGGGGTGCTGGTCGGGACTGTCCGCGGCGGCCGCCTCTTCGAGGCCCAGGCCATCGAGATCAGCGCCCAGGCCGGAAGCATGGTCGGCGTCGAAAAAGAGGAAAAGCTCTCCACCGCCTGGCCGCGCAGCTTCCGCTTCCGCCATCCCTGGCTGCAGCTCAACCTGCTCACCGCCTTTGTCGCCGGGGCCGTGGTCAGCGTTTTCCAGTCGACCATCGACCAGATCGTCGTCCTCGCCGCCTTTCTGCCGGTGCTGGCGGGCCAGTCGGGCAACAGCGGCTGCCAGGCCCTGGCGGTGACGATACGCGGCATGACCCTAGGGGAATATAAAAAAGGCCAGACAAGGAAACTGCTGGCCAAGGAGAGTCTGCTGGGGCTGTTGAACGGGAGCATCATCGGTCTGGTGGCGGGCGGGGCGATGTATCTGCTGGCGCGCAGTCAGGGCAATCCGATGGCCTTTTCGCTGGGATTGATCGTCCTGGCGGCCATGGCCGGGGCCTGCGTGGTCAGCGGCATCTTCGGCACGCTGGTACCGATTCTGCTGCGGCGGCTGGGGGCTGACCCGGCCACCGCCTCGAGCATTTTCCTGACGACGGCGACCGATGTCGCCAGCATGGGACTGCTGCTCCTGCTCGCCACGATCTTTCTGGTCTGAGTTACCGGCCCGCCGCCGCACCCCGCGGCGGCACGGTGCGTCCAGCCGGGTGTACTATTTCCCGGCATTCATCTTGCGGCCGTAGTCGAGCAGATCATGCGTGGTGAACAGGGGAAAGTTGGGCGAAACCACCGGAAAGGGAACATTCTTTTCAGTGACGAACATGTCGATGCTCGTCAGCTTGATCTTTTCGAATTCGTCGGTATTGATCTCGATCTTCTTGCCGTATTTCTTGCTAAGCTCGACAAAATGGGGATTGAGGTCGCTCTCGATCACCTTCTGGTACTCTTTGTAAAACTCGGCCTCCCTCCCCTTTTCGCGCAGGAGCCGGTTGCGCTGCCAGGTGGCGAGGAGATTGTCCCGCCACATCCCGGCCGTGCGCTGGACGACGTTGACCCGGTCATAGCCTTTCTTGTAGGCTTCTTCGGTGACGGCCAGGTCGCGCACCATGTCGGCGATGGCGTTGCGGAACTCGAGGCCGAACTCCCCTTTGGGGATCTGGCGGCTGCGGAAGACCAGGGGATGGCGCAGAAGCAGCTTTTGCAGATCGCGCACTGTCCAGACCTGGTCATCGAGCACCATGAAGGGGAGGTCGGCGATCCCGTCGAGGCTCTCCACCGGCGGATGGACCTGCGAGCTGTCCTCCACATTCCAGACCTGCTGTTTGATCAGCTGCTTTTTCTCCGCCTCGGTCTTCATATAAAAGTCCGCCATCACCCGCGCGACCTGGGGAAAGGTCTGGCCGTCGAAGCGCAGGGTCTTGCCGCGCATCAAGCCCCCGATCCAGTTGGCATAGGCCGCCGTGGCCTGGCGGGTGCGCACCTTTTCCCTGACATCCTCCCAGCGCTGCCGGACATCCTGGTCGCCGAGGGCGAGGCGGTCGGTCCATCCATCCACCCGGGCGACTGTGAACAATCCTCTCTCTGCCTCGAAGGGGCCGATGATCTGGCCCTTTTGCAGGGGAGCCGAGAAAAAACGCGCCTTGAACTCCTCGGGTTCAGGGCCGGACCAGGCCAGTTCCCGCGTCGGAATGGAGGTGACCAGGCCTCCGTACTGCGCAAAGGTCTCCTCGAAGCTCTTGCCCTGCTGCAGGCTCTCCCCCACCAGCCGCGCCATCTGGCTGTCCGGCATCGAGTAATAGGAGAGTTTGTAGCTTCTCCCCGCCAGTTTGTACTCCTGCTTCAGCTCGGCGGTATCCAGTGCCACCCTGCCATAGAATTCTTCGTTGTAAAGCCATTGTCGCATCGCCTGTTCCTTGCGACCCTGGATATAGAGCTGGAACTGTTCGTTTTCAGTCAGCTCATTCTTCTCACCGGCCTCAAGGGCGTAGAGCTTTTCGGCGACGAGGGAATTGAGGACAATCTTGCGGTGGATATAGTTGTCGCTCCGGCAGTAGGGCGGACGGATGGTGTACTCTGCGCGGGTGATGAACTCTTGCTTCGAAATGGTGCGGTCGCCGACGCGGACGAGAATGTTCTCCTCCGGTCCCCGGGTGCGTTCACAAGCAAGGGCGAGAAGGAGCAGAAAGAGAAGGGGGATTCGTCTGAAACTCATAAAACAGGGGCTCTCTTGTTGATAAATGAGCGTTCCCACCGGGGCCAAAAGGTGGGAACGAGATCTGGAGCGGCGCCCGCAGGCGGGTGGGAACGAGATGGAGGGCTGCCCGCTGGCGGGTAGGAACGAGATGGAGAGCTGCCCGCCCGGGGGCGGGCAGCCCATCCGTTCAGAAACTCATGCCGATGCTGTAGCAGTGGGCATTGCCCAGCATGCCGATATCGCGATAGGCATAATCAAAGCGGACGCCGAGGTTGCCCATCATGCGCAGGTAGACCCCGGCGCCCATGGTCGGCCCGAATTCGGTCTCTTTAAGGGCCAGGGCCTTGTAGCCGCCGCGCAGATAAACGGTGCCGGTGGAGGGCAGGGTATAGGCGTACTGGGCGCCGACGTTGATGGACTCGGCGTTGTTGTTGGGATGAAGGGCATCCACCGCCAGGGTGAGGCGGTTGGTGGCGGTTGCGATCGGATGGATCGAGACGCCGACGCGGAAGATCAGCGGCAGTTCCCAGCCCTCGAGCTTGAACTGGCCGGCGGTCTGGGCGTAATTGCCATCCTGATCCGGCAGGACATCGATCGGCCAGGTGAGGTCCATGCCGTCATATTTCATCTTGGTGCCGTAATTGGAGATGCTCATGCCGATGGTCATGCCGTCTTCGCGTTTGCCGCTGAAGGAGAAAAAGTTGGTATTGACCATGACGCCGAGGTCGAGGGCCATGGCGTTGGCATTCATGTGCCAGATCTGGGAGTTGATATATTTGAAGGAGGCGCCGAAGGAAAACCACTGCGCCAGGCTGCGGGCGTAGGAAAAGCTCACCGCCAGGTCCGAAGCGTTGAACAACTCACCAGTGCCGTCCTGATAATCCATGGTGGTCACGGCCATGTCGCCGTAGCCGACCTGGGTGACAGCGAGGGCGAGGGTGCCTACGCGCGGCAGGGCGAGTCCGACCCCGGCATAGGTGGTGTTGATGTTGACCAGCCAGGGCTGGATGGAGAACTGGGCTTCGCTCCGGGTCATGAAGGCCAGGCCGGCCGGATTCCAGTAAGCCGAGGAGAGGTCGTTGGCGACGCTGACATAGGCGTCGCCCATGGCAGAGCCGGCGCTGCCGTACCCGACCTCGAGAAAGTTGGCGGCGGTGGTGCCGATGCGGTAGGGCTTTTGCGCCATGACGGCACCGGCGCCGAGCAGCACGGCCAGCAGGATGATGATCGAATTTTTAAATGGCATATCAGTTACCTCGTATACGTTTTAAGGTCCGCACCCCTGGGGATGCTGCAGCCGCCGGATCCCGCTGCCGGGATCCGGCGGGGTGCACTCACTTGATCACCGCGAACTTGCTCATGAACTCGTCGCCCGTCAGCTGGGACTTGACGTGGAAAATATAGACGCCGGCGGCGATTTCGAGCCCCTCGCTGGTGAGCAGGTCCCACTGGGCCATGCCGTTGGCCGCGTCATTCTGGACATCGATTTCGTCGACCAGAACGCCGCTCATGGTGAAAATCTTGATCGAGCACTGGGCGGGCAGATGGGTGAACATCAGCCGGCGGCGCTGGTTGAGCTGCCAGTTGCTCACCGAAGGCTCCATGGCGTTGGTGGCGACATAGGGATTGGGCACCACCTTGATGTTGGCCATAGAGTAGGTGATCTGGGACTTGTCCACCTCGGTCTGGGGAAGGACCTTGAAAGAGATATAGTCGCTCGTCATGTAGGGCCGCTGGAAGGTGATGCGGTAGACGTCATTGGGTTTAGGCAGGTTGGCCGCATCCGCGACATTGTTGAAATCGAGGATGAAGGCGGTTCCGGCCCACCAGCCCTTTGAGGTAACCGGGCCGACCAGGATGCGATCCTTGAGCATGTCGAACTTGCCATCCTTGTCGACATCATGCACCACCAGGTCCATTTTTTCATAGTTTCCGGTGGAGTCGAGGAAGGACTTGTTGACCACGTAAAAGTTAAAGTTTTGCGAGACCAGCAGCTGGGTGCGGTCGATGCGGCTGTTGTTCTCGTTGCGCATGGTCTTGCTGGTGACGCGGCCGGTATAGACATTGGGATTGTCAGTAAAAACAATGTCATAATCCCAGGGGAAATAGGCCGTCTCAACCGAGGTCAGGGTGACGCGCATGTTGGCGGAACCGGTCAGCCAGCCCGATTTCTGGAAATCGTAGCGGGGAGTGGTCGGGATATCGGAGAGGGTCAGGCTCAATCCCTCAAAGATATCCGTCGTGACCGGGACATCCTGATTGAAGTACCAGTACTCCAGGGTGTCTTCGTAGACCAGGTTGTCATAGGCAAAACGGCTGGGCGATTCGGTGTAAACCAGGGCATTATCGGTCATATCCCAGACCTCGAGGCCGTTGTTGATATAGGACAAACCGTTGGCATAATCCTGAACGGCGAAGAGGGTGTCGACCAGGAATTTGAGCTGGTAATCGTGGCCGGGCTTGAGGCTGGCTTCGGCGAGGATGGTGCTGGTGACGGTGCCGGCGCCGAACTTGACCCCGCTCTGGTCCATGGAGATCTGGGGTGCGGAATAGCCCGAGGCGGTTGTGCGCGGCACGACGATCTGGACGTTCTTGCCGTATGCGATGATCTCTTCGGCTTCGTTGGTTTCGATGACGATCTCGTTTTCCGAAGGGGCGATGCCGGGCTCGATCTGGGGCGCGCCGTAGTCGTAGGCGACGAGGGCGTAGAAATAGGTGCGCCCGTTCTGGACGTTGTTGTCGGTGAAAAAGTGGACGATACCGGTCTCAGCGCCGAGGTAGTAGCCCATGCCGTTGACGAGGCCGAAATCGGTGAATCCCTGGATCGAGTCCTTCTTGTCGCACTGGAAAATGGGATTGTAAAAGCTGGGCGTGCCGTAGCCGTCGGTGATGGTCATGGCATCGGAGAAGAACTTGTCGGTGGCGCGGAAGAGCTTGTAGCCCTCAAAGTCGTTGGCGTTGCCGACAAAGGGATCCTTGGTGCGAGTGTCGGCGATATTGTCCCAGGTCAGGATGACCTTGCCGTCACCGGCGGTGGCCTGAAGGGTCGGCATCTTCGGGGGTGAGGCGAAGCGGTAGTCGCGCTCATAGATGATCTGGACGATCTTTTTCTGCTCGTAGAGCGCCGGGGCATCATGAGTGGGGGAAGTCAGTCCGCTCAGGGGATCGTAGGAGTGGAGCTCGCTCATGGAGATGCGCTCGGAGCGTCCCTGGTAGAGGGGGAAGGGGCCGGAGGCAAAGGTTTCGACGAGGTTGGAGACCTTGCCGAGGTATTCGACCAGGGTGTCGGAGCTCATGACGATCCACATCGACTTGTCGCCGCGGAACCACTTCTCCTCGGAGGAGTGCGACGGGATGGGATACATCTGGAAAGAGGTCAGACCGACCATGTCGGATTCACTGACGTCGGTCTTGGCGAAGTTGGGTTCACAGCCGTTGGCGCCGTCATAGTCGGGTCTGTGGTTGCACTCGCCCTCATCCGGGCCGGTATAGTTGAGTTCGGAGGGGCCGACCCCATCGAGGCCGACATCATCGCCGGCATATTCGCTGGTCTGGTAGATGCCGTCGCCGTTGAGGTCCTCGCCGTCCTCCCAGTCCTGATCCTCATCGGCCGCATAGTGGGGCTTGAGCTCTTCGAGGGTGTACTCGAAACTCTCGAGGAAGGCCTGGAGATTGTAAATGTTGTCGGTCGGGCCGACCAGGGCGTTGGTGGGGTCGCCGGGATAGCCGTTGTCGCGTTTTTCGTCGAGGAGACCGTCCTCGTCGTTGTCGATGCCGTCGTAGGCCATACCGGGGCTCTCGAGGTAGGCGAAGCCCATGGTGCCGGTGGGCAGGCCGCCGCCGCCGAGGCCGTCACGGTCCCAGGAGTAGGCGAGGTCGAGCTTGCGGTTGAAATAGCCGAACTCGTCATCGGCGTTGTCGCCGCCGATGCCGTTGTCGACCCAGTAGCCAAAGGCGACGTAGGGAAGGTCATAATCGGAGGTGTTGGCGACGGCGTATTCCCAGAAGATGCAGTCCCTCGCCTGGGGGTTGGACCACTGAAAGCCGCGTTGTTCGACGCGGATGCCGAGGCCGCCCCAGGGCAGGCCGACCTGCTTGGTCACCTTGGCGGGATCGATGTCGCCGATCTTTTTGCCGGGACGGGGATAGTATTTATACTTGTCTTCGGGACCGAGCCACTCCTGGTCGTGGGCGTCGTTAACAACGAAGTAGGTCTCCTGCTGGGCATAGATGACGCCGCGGCCGAAGCGGCCGTCCCATTCGCCCGGCCATTTGAGGCTGCGGCCCTTGGCCGGCCAGCCCGCAGGAGGCCAGGAACCGGGCTTGTTGGTCATCGCAGGATAGTCCTGGGCTTCGTTGAAATAGCCGAAGCAGGGATAAAAACCCCACTCCACGGTGCCGGTGGGGTCGGTATCCATCTCCTCGCGGTAACTGGTCTGGAGGAAATAGAGATCGTGGAGGTCGGTACGGGAGCGAATCTGGGTGGTGTCGGTGACCGGCACTGAGTTGTTGTCGACATAGACCTTGGCACCGATCATCAGGCCGATGCCGTCGGTCATGCGCGTGCCGCTGTCGTTGTTGGGCCACTTGGACCACAAGCCGCCGGTGGCGCCGCTGACCCATTTGCCCAGTTCGGTGGTATTCTGAAAATAGGTGAAAACGCGATTGCCGCTCAGGTAGCCCTCGCGTGTGGCGGTGATATCGCCCGCCTCATCATCCGGGCCATCGTAAAGCAGACCCTGGGCCTGGACGATTGATAGAGTCAAGAGCAGGATGAACGCAGCGAGCAGAAATGATTTTTTCATGCACAAGTTCCTTATCTGTTATCCGTCCTGAAATAAGCCGGGGGGCGGCTTAGAACATGATGCCCAGGCCGAGCTTGATCAGCCGCGGGGTGGCATACATCGATGGATTCTGGATGCGATCGTAATAGGTGTTGAAGTTGCTGCGATGATTGGCCAGGTCCGATGCACGCACGATGGCGGTATAGGCGCGGCCGGTGTTGCCGTTGACGCCCCACTCGTTGAGGGTATCGAGGAGATTGTAGATATTGAGGGTCAGACGGGCCTTGAACCGGTTGACCAGCGGCAGATCGTAGAAGGCGCTCATGTCGAAGCTGTAGGTGCTGGGCATCTTGGCATTATTGGGATAGAGATTGACCTTGGAGAGCTGGCTCTCGTCCAGGGGCGACCAGGTATAGGTGGCGCCCGAGTTGTAGTAGGCGGTCAGGGTGGAGCCGAAGCGCGGGGTATTGTAGCCCACGGTCACGTTGAGGGTATGACGCTGGTCCCAGCTCATCGGGATCAGGCGGCTGATCGGATCCATGCTGCTGCCGGCGCGGGTGAAGGTGGTCGTCGGATTGTCGGCGTTGCCGCGGCTGTACTGCAGGGTATAGTTGGCGTAAGCAGAAAAGCTGCCGGTGACAAAATCGTACTTGACCTCCAGACCCTTGGCGTTGCCATAGTCCTTGTTGCTGTAAAGGCCGTATTCGATCTGGTCGTAGGTGGTGACCACCTTGGCGCTGAGCAGATCGTAGATATCGCGGTAAAAGAGGGCCACTTCCAGCCCCATCCCCTTGATCAGTTCCTGCCAGAGGCCGATCTCGTACTGCACGGTCTTCTGGGCCTTGATCTGGGGATTGCCCATGGTGGTGGCATAGTCGGAGGGCGAGACCTGGAAGGAGTGGTTGTCGTAGATGGCGTAGAGCGCCGGCATCTGGAAGAAATGGCCGTAGCTGAAATGGAGCAGGGCCGCGTTGCTGAGCTGATAAGAGAGGCCAAGCCGCGGGCTGATCTGCACCTGGGGTTTGGCGTCGATATAGTCGGTCTTGCGGTTGAGGCTGTCGGCGAAGACGAGCTGGTTGGCCGGATTGCGCAGGTCCGAGGGATAGCGGGTGTTGGGATCGAAATAGTCATAGCGGAGGCCGAAATTGATCACCATCTCGTCGTATTCTATCTTGTCCTGGATGTAGGCCGAGAGTTCTCTCGGCTTGACGGTGTAGATGTCAGAATAGACCGAGGAGTCGGAATAGACGACCGGTTCGTAGAGGTCGGCCTCGAGGTCGGTGCCGTAATATTTGTTGCGGATGGTCCGCGACTGCTGATCGAGGTCATGAATGGTATAGAGGATGCCGCTTTTGAGGGCGTGGTTTTTGGTTGCCTGCCAGGTGACGTCGAACTTGGCGTTGGTGTCCTTGACCCAGCGCAGGGAATGGCTCTTGTCCTGTCCGCCGGTGTAGAAACCGGGCCCGTCGTTGGTGAGGAACTTGTCGTGCAGATAACCCGGGTCAACAGGATTGCGGAAAAGGTAGTAGCCGTTGAAATTGTCCAGATAGGAGAGTTTGGCTTCGTAAAAGAGCTTCTGGCTGATCATGTGGTTGAACTCGAACGAGAGCAGGTCCGAGGTGCGATAGGAAGTGGCCCGGCCGTCCGGGTTATATTTCCAGGTGTGCGAATAGCCGTGCCATTCGTCATCATTGCGGGTATAGAGCAGCGACATGCGGACATTCCTGATCATATCGAAGGCCAGCTTGGCCATGAGCGACTGGTTGAGGCTGTTGTTCATGGGCACGAAGGCGCTGTCGCCGGAGTGCTCGGAGTACCACATCATCGGTTCGGTGGAGATGAAATTGCTGAGATCGCCGGGATTGAAGCGGCGCACGCCGTTGAGGTGGTTCTTGTTGTCCTGATAGCGGCCGTTGACGAAGAAAGTCGGGCCCGATTTCCAGCCGGGGACCACCGGGCCGCTGAGCTGGAATTTGTAATCCTGGTTGCGGGTCACGTCGCCACCGTCGAGGCCGATGAAGATATCGGTATGGGGGGTGTAATAGTTTGCGAGGTCGGCGGAGACCGATCCGCTGAAGCGCTGGCTGCCCGATTTGGTGACGGCGTTGACGATGCCGCTCATGGCGCGGCCGTATTCGGCGTTGAAGGTGCCGGTGATGACCTCGAGGTCCTGGATGGCCTCGGTCTCGAGTTCGACGGTGCGGCCGCTGCCGCCGAAGGCCTCGGTGACCTGCATGCCGTCGACCAGAT
>Ga0116174_10001329_pt1 | contig 22796 bp, 12 predicted proteins | sample AD_UKC087_MetaG_FD_89801 | JGI IMG/M metagenome (GOLD analysis project Ga0116174, IMG submission 89801) | Active sludge microbial communities of municipal wastewater-treating anaerobic digesters from USA - AD_UKC087_MetaG | ecosystem: Engineered > Bioreactor > Anaerobic > Digestate | place: USA...
AAAGCTCTAAAGTGTTGGATAGGATTGCTGATCTGAAACAGGCGTGTATCGCCCTCAATCCCTGAAAGGGAGTTTACGATTCCATCCGACACTTTAGAGCTTTCGCCCAAAATACCCCCCAAAGGATATCCGATGGTTGTGACTTTCTGCCCTTGCTTCGCGTTCCGGGCTGAGGGTATGCGATAGGGTATGTCCTTGTCGAAAACGCTCCCATATTTGAAACCCCTCATCCGGATCAATGCCAGGTCGTTGTCATCGTCCTTTGTCTCTAAGTAGGCTTCATAACTTCGGCCAAGGCTGGGAAAACTGACAGTGATGCTTTTATAATCTTCGATAACGTGCCAGTTTGTAGCAACAAGTCCACTGCGGTTTACCAAAAAGCCACTACCTTCGGCGCTGGTGACCGGCTCCTCCATGGCAGGAGTTTCCGGAATCTGTACTTCGGGATACATCTTTATGTATCTTGTTCGAAGCTTGGAGCCGTCTACATCTTTCAGTTCCAACTCAAACAAGCCATTATATTCCAACAGCAGGTTACTGTGCTGCAGTGTGTGATCACCCATATAGTAGTTGACTTTGAAGATATTGTCATAGGCAGTGTTGAAAAACTCCATTTTCAAAAAACCCGGCAGCCAGCGGGGATCTCTGGTATCTATTACAAAGCCGATAAAGTCACGGCTAGACTTGCTGTCTTTGGTGATGCCCAGTTTATATCTATCATCTTCCACAGTAGACCAGATACCCTCCAGCGGGGCAGTAGTTCTGGTGTTCAGATAAGCTCGCAGGGACTGCTCGTCGTGATCGATCTCCTCCCAGTTTCGATATCGTTTGCGTATCTCGATTTCCGGATTCAATGCAAGAGAGGCATAATGACCAGTGTAGTTCTGGCCAAAGCCCTGCAAGGCATGGAGTAGCAGAGAATGAAGCATCTGAGAATCCGCCTTGTCGCCTCTAACTTTGGCAGACCCACTATAAACAGTAGCTTCACGCACGTCAATTGCATCTACCGTCAGCTTGAAAGTAGCGCCTTCCTGGTGGTGCTGGATTGTTATCTGCAGCGTTTTGTATTTCTCATCCTGACTCTGAGATGTTAGGGCGTTAAGATCTATCACCCGTATTCCTTTGGCTCGGAGCCAGTCCGCGGCTTTGGCCTCCAGGCCGTATACATCCCGGGTCCTGTCCTGATACCAAATCGGTATGACATATGCATACTTATAAGCGTTCAGATTGGCTTTTATGCCGATCTGGTAACTGGATTGGAGATCTTTGTTGCTGCGATTGCCAGCACATGATGCTGTGAGCAAGGTCACAACAGCGAATAAGAATATCATCAGTTTTCCTGGCAGCCCCCCTGAGACACGAAGGTAAGCTGCCGGGGTGTCAATATGGCTATAAGCAGGAACACGAACATTCATCATCAGTTAGATCTCCTTCAGTTTGGCACTCGCCTTATCACGTTAGGCAAATAGTCCGACGATGATCCTGTTGCTTTTCAAGACTGACCAAGATTTGCTATAACAGCAGCCAGGCCACCTTCGACGTTTCATATTGAATCTTTCACAGGTGATTGAGCAAATCTGTAGCCTATGGCCGGGGTGGAGCAGGTGGATTGGGAAGCCTCTTGGGTTCAGATTCAAAAAGCTGAGACACAAGATAGATCAATCCTCCCACGATACCCGCGCCAGTCAGCCCAACGGCTACAGGCTCCGCCTTAGCTCCATTTCTGACTTTATCCCAACAACTGACTGGAGGTAGCCCCCCACCCACATTGAAAACCAAACTTGAGAAACCGGTTATCTGGGGTTTTTGTTTGTATTTAGTGGTTGATGAAACCCTTCTTTGGACTCTTTCAAAGAACTCGTTAACACTCATCTGAGTTTTGGGGTTTCTAATTTCCTGACTGACTTCGCCAATTTTTTGGATAAAGATGTCCGCATCGGCATTTTGAACAACTATTCCCGCCTGTTGAGAGAAGACCGTAAACACCTCGGGAATGATAGTTAGTTCTCCAGGGCTCTCCCCGCTGGATAAGTTTCCCTGTTCATACACCATATCAAGGACTACCAGAGGTTTGATTAACTGCTTACGAGCCATTTCATTCAGTCTGGAAAAGAGTTTCTGCAAGTCGTACTTGGATCCCTGGCTGGTTATCAACATGTGCTGGGCTTTGTTTTCGCCCGTGCTCTTTTGATAACTCCCCCGGCCCCTGATGTAAATGAAAACATAAAGTCCTTGCTCCACTTTATCAAGGAATAGTTTGATTTGACTTTCTACTTCGGATTCGGAACTGGCACTTGGATTCTTCACGTTGAAATTGGACTCCCTCAGCAGTCCGCTTAGATCAGTAAACCTGCCTGACGAAGCAACATTGCCGGTATTCGGGCTGCTATCGATGATCAAAGCCTGGTTAATGTTAACGTTCTGTGCTCCGCAGATGCCTGCGAGGCACAGGAACATCATACAAACAACGATTGATTTACGCATTTTACGCCTCACTTGATACAGGTCATTCGGATGATCTTGCTGCTGCTGGAACACTCTGTTTTCCAACTCACACGGCAGAAATAGATCCCACTGGCCAGCTTTGAAGAATCGAAAGCCCATGCGACAGATCCAGCCTGCGAGACCTCTTTGTTTTCGAGCAACGCAACACGCTGACCGCGGAGGTTGAATACTTCCGCCGTAACTCGGACCGGCTCTGAAAATGAGGCTTTTATGCTGGTGATACTATGGAAGGGATTCGGCCGGTTGGAAAAGACGGTTATTGCCTGGGGAGTCAGGCTTTGCCGTAAATCATTTATAAAAGCGCTACTGCCGTACACCAGTGCAAAGTTGTTGTGAAGCGGTGCAAGAGGATATTGGGCCACTTCTGTGATAGGAACCAGGCTATCATCAGTTTTGTCCCAAAGGTAGACATTTGGAGAATTATCCTGGGGGGTGATTCTTAGTCGTAGGTCCCGCCAGTCTTGCGCATCAACCTGAAATTCAAAAACCTGGTCATGGGATTGTCGGAATTCCTGTCTGAATGTTCCATCACCTAAAACCAACCGGTAATCACTGAAGCATCCCGGAGGCGCGAACTGGTCCAGACGGTCAAGTGAGTCTAAGGCCGTCGGCAGAATGCCCACCTTAATCATATCGTTAACTTCTGGTCCGATAAGCTCAATCCTGCATGCCGGTGTGTTTGCCCGGAGACCCCCAGACTCTGGCCAAACAAATGGTATTCTCAGTTGAGCAAACTCTGGAAATCTGTTCCAGAAATAATAAGCCTTCTGAGGTTCAAAGTGCCCAGTCTCATTCCAGACGCCATTATCAAAGGAGTATAATGAATCCGGGATTCCCGCTCCCGCAATCTGGTTTGCTTCTTGTACCGCAGTCCATGGGATATTTTTGTTGAAGGGATTACTGATGATATTCCAGCCAGCATGAACGGGAATGGTGTATCCCAGCTGGCCGTCCAGGGGGACACTAGCCACCGGCAAGCTTATGCTTACAGGTTGTTTGCTCAACATCCAATATCCACTGCCTGGAGTGAACGCGAAATTCGCGGCTGCTGACCAGGGTATCAGCGATCCATTGCCAGGCTCTCGGAATAGTTTCCAGTCATAGCCGTAATCTCCTTGCATATACAATTCGACAGGTATGTTAAGCATGCCGGGCAGTCCAACCAGGCGATAGTTTTTCCGGGCAGTGCCGTCAAAGCTGAAGCTCGCGTTCAGATTCACCTGGGTCGGATAAGTAACCGTTCGGTAATGGAATGAGTAACCCGGACTGGATTGCCAGTTGTCTTTAAAAGCTTTGAACTTCAGAGTGTATTCACCATCCGGTTCAAGAAATATTGGCCCGTTGTATACTTCCGAACTGATAGAGGGGTCACTTCCATCCTTGGTATAGCGTATTGTGGCGTCAGCCGGTTCGGTAGTACCGATGAGGCTGACATACAAGCCACCGATATAGGTATCTCCCGGCGGAACCATACTGGGAGATAGCAGGTTGACAATCCCGGTAGTGTGGTAACTGGCTTCCACAATCCTGCTGGGTTCCCAATCCTGTTTAAAGGCCCTGGCTTTGATAGTAGACAGGCTGTTGAGCGGCATAACTATCGGTCCACTATACAGAAGCGACGCCATGTCAGGATTGCTGCCATCTGTGGTGTAGCGCAGCTCCGCTCCAGGAGTCATCCCAATAGGATTCAATGCGACGCTCACGGAGTAATCGTAAGTACCAGGACTAGGAGAAAAACCCACGTCCGTAAGCTGGACCTGCCCCGTAATTCTGTATATGCCAGTATAAGTAACACTTGGAGCCCATGACGCAAGAAATGCCTTAACTTTTATGGTGATCTCACTTTGCAGAGCTAAACTGATCGACTCAGCATACGCAGGAGAACTGATTGTTGGTTCGGTACCGTCCAGAGTGTATCTAAGGATCGCGCCAGTGGGATAAGTATTGTTGTTCAGGCTTATTGTCTGAGCACTGGTATAAATTCCCGGGGCAGGATTGAAGACGGGTGACAACACACTTACCTGGCCTGTTATCAGGTAAAGTCCACTAAAAACTTGGGATTCTGTCCAGCCTGACTTGTAAACCCGGGCCTTCAACAGGGTGGTTTGAGAAATGTTGACAGGGTTGACATAGGTAGCTGAGTTATAGCCTGGGTCGGAACCATCGGTGGTGTATCTGATTGTATAGGGTTGCGGGTATGTACTCGCAAGGCTGATAGTAACATCAGAGCTATAGGTACCTGGGGCAGGACTTGCCTGGGGGAGATCAAGCCCAAGTTCATAATGAGCAGATATCTCTTGGCTATCTGTCCATCCTGGCTTGACTGCCTTTGCCCTCAAGGTGGTGCTTTGGTTGACCGGTATAGGCGATATATATATGCTATCAGGTTCAGAGGAGTCAGTACTGTAAAGAATGTTTGCACCAACGGTTGAGTTTGTAAGAATGACAGCCTGGGGTTGATTGTATGTTCCCGATGCTATATCGATAACAGGCGGAACTACTGCAAGCTCATAATGGGCTGAAACCACTTCGCTGGCTGTCCAGCCTGTTTTAACTGCCCGCGTCCTCAAGAGCGTTGTTTGATTGATGGGAATGGGTGATGTGTAAGCATTGCCGGGCTCAGAGGCGTCGGTGCTGAAGAGGAAGCTCGCTCCGGGGGTTGGACAACTGATGGCGACAGTCTGCGGTAGATTATAGGTCCCTCCTGCAACACTAGTGACTGGGGGATGCACCACCAACTCGTATTGCGCGGTGGCTAGTTCGCTGCGGGTCCAGCCCTGTTTGAATGCCCGGCACTTTAAGATAGTGTTCTGATTTACATAAACCGGGGTGTTATACAAGAATGAGGTGCTGCTTGGGTCACTGCCGTCCAGAGTGTAGAAGATGCTGGCACTTTCAGTCGTGGTACTGATAGCCACGGTCTGGCTTTCTGAATAAGTACCCCCGGGTATTGAAACAATTGGCATGGCAACAATGAGATTGTAATGAAAGATACCCAGGTCACTGGTTTCCCAGCCGGTCCGGAAAGCCCGGGCTTTTAAAGTTGTACTCTGTAATATGCTTATTGGGCCTTGATAGATGGGCGAATTTTGGTCGGGATCATTATCATTGCTAGTGTAACGTATGGTTGTGCCGGCAGTTGGGCAGGATAGAGAGATGGTTTGGATTCCGTTGTACGCGTCGGGGGCTATGTTGACCTGGGGCGTGTATGCTTTGAGCGTGATCGCTGAGTTTGCGATCCCACTGGGCAGCCAGTCTGTCCTGTAAGCTCTTGCCTTAATAGTGGTCGTCTCTTGTACAAGGAAAGCCCCGGTGTAAAGCTGCGATGAGATTGTGGGATCACTGCCGTCGAGTGTGTAGCGGATGTTTGCGTTGCTAGTCGCGCAGTTTATCGTGATCACCTTACCGGACTGTTCGATATATGTACCACCGCTGGGGGATATCACAGGGGTGGCCACGGTGCCGGTGATGAGGTAAGAGGCGGTTGATGTATCGCTGGACGTCCAGTTTGTCTTGAAAGCTTTGGCATTCAGCACTATACTTGTATCCAAGGGTAGAGATATTGGGGCCGTGTATTGGGTTGACGCTGCGCTTGGTTCACTGCCATCAGTGGTGTAACGAATCACCACTCCTGTGGTAGCGCAGCTGAGAGCAATGCTCTGAGCGCTTGTGTAAGTGCCGGCGGTAGGATTGAAAGATGGAGGATGCGCTTTGAGAGTGATGACTGAAGTCGTTATCGCGCTTTGCGTCCAACCCGTAAGGTATGCTCTGGCCTTAACCGTGCTGCTTTGGGTAATAGTGAATGGAGCTGAATACAATGCGGAACTGGGGGTGGGGTCTGAACCGTTGGTAGTGTATCTGATTTCCGCCCCGGGAGTAGGGCAGCTGATAGAAACCGTTTGGCCAGTTATTGAAAGGTAGGTTCCCGTCACCGGTGATATGTGCGGTGTCGCTACTGTAAGAGTATAGACAGCTGTCACCTCCTGGCTGGGAGTCCAGCCGGCACGAAACGCTTTGGCTTTCAGATTAGTATTCTGGACTATGCTAATCGGGCCCATATACGGGAGAGACATCTGGTTTGGAGAGCTGCTGTCGGTGGTATAATAGATCGTTGCGCTATCCGTAGAGCAACTTATCGTCACAGTGAAAGGAGTAGTATAGTTTCCCTGGCCGGGACTGAACTGAGGGTTGGCTACGGTATCAGCAGTCACTGGTAGTATTGCCGAGACTGTCAGGCATACAAGCAAGATTAGCTTTCTATACATCTCATTCTCCTCCTGATTGGAATGACGGGATATGTAAGTAGATTTGCAGATATATGAAACTTGATAAGATTGGAGCCTTTCTGATTAGCAGTATCAGGCAACGGGAACAAGGCCATGAGGGGGTGTCTATCCATTAACCGGATGGCAGGAGATGGTTGCCTGAGCTTGAGTATTGCCATGCTGCTCATAGTTTTTCCAGCTCCCAGGTAGAATTGGGGGCCAGAGCTTCAAGAATCTCCCGGTTGTGGCTGATGATCAGAATCGGGCAGGAGCGGGACTTCTCTATAAGCCATTGGCACACCTCGATCAGATTGTGGCCCCAATCCAGACGTGAGAAGGGTTCGTCCATGACGAGCAAGCGGGGTTTGAGAACATGGCAGACCAGATCGAAGACAATTTTCTGCCTTTCTCCTCCGCTGAAGGATGTAAGAGGCCTCTGCAGCCGGGAGCCAAGTTGAGAAATGTAGCTTGTGAAATGCAGGCTGCCACCATGGATTGCATACAGGTCTTCCAGCACTTCTGATAGCGGTAAGTTTTCGGGCAGGGCTTTTTCGATATCATCAAACACATAGAATAGCTGATGCTTATACACAACATTGTGGGTGGATACTGAGCAGCTGAATTGCTGCTTTGAACCCAGGGATATGCTCGCTTCACCCATTTCATACAAGCCCATTACAGCCCTCAGCAAAGAGCTTTTGCCTATACCATTGTCACCAATTATTCCCATTATGCCGGAATCTGAATGTAAGGCTAGCTCCTGCACCGGCTGACCCTGGAAACGGGCACCCAGTTTCAGACCTGATCCCACCTTCAGAGTAAGCGGGAATCGCAGCTTGAGCAGAAGATCCCCGCTGGAAGCCCTTGAAACATCACTCTTGGCGGCAGACTCAGCTAGTTGCTTTAGTGTCACTTGGATGCCAGAATGGATCGCGCTGTAGTGAGACTGCACGTCGGCGATCTTTTGAATTACTTGTTGCCCGGGACGGTCTGGAGCAGCTTGCAACTGCCAGATACCCAGGCCCTGGATCGTCTCATACAGATCACGGGAGTGCATTACATTGTGAGTAACATAAAGCACGCTGCAACGGTTGATCCGGCTGAGGTAATACTTCAGTGCCAACACTCCATTTTGGTCCAGTGAACTGTCCGGCTCATCAAAGATCACAAGCCTGCTTTCGGGCTGTTGCGATTGAGCTATGGCCACCACCAGGGCCACCATCCGCTTTTCGCCGGCGCTGAGGTTTCGCACCTGGGTGTTTTGAATCCTTTGCACGGTTTTCAGGAGCTGCAGCAGGTTTTCTGAGCCGGCATCGATTTGAGTAAACCGCCCGATAAGCTGCTCTACTCCTCCTCCGATCATACAGTCCAGATAATCGCGCACGTTCAGATATGGAAATATATATAGATCGGGCTCCTGAGGCATGATCACCGTTGCCTGGCTGAGCCTGGCCTTCCGGTAATGGATTACCGGCACCCGGTGCAACAGCGTTTCATTTTCACCGTTCTCATAAAGCATGCCCATGATAGCCTTGATAAAGAGCGATTTACCGCTCCCGGACGGCCCGTTGAGCCACACGAATTCAGCCTCTCCTATAGTCAGGCGTGTGCTTGGGTCCTGGGTTATCTGCAAGCCTTGGGGACGGAGGTCCAACTCTTTAAACTCGAATTCGGCATCCAGGGAGGGATTCTCAAGCTCCCGGCTGGAGACATATTTCTTCACAGTGAGCGGAGCCAGCAGACGTGTCAACTGGTACAATCCAAATAGTAAAACCACTACCAGCAGGAGTTGGACCAGCGTACCCTGTCCCAATCCTTCCAGCTCTCGCACACTATTTCCCAACACTGCTCCAAGCGAGGAAGAGTGCCAGTTGATCAGGGAGTTTTCAATGCCAAACTCACTGATGAATCCCATGGATAGATCCAGTGTGAAGGCCGTAGCCAACACCCAGAGCAGAGAACCCAACCAGCCCGCCAGGTTGCCCTTAAACAAAACGTAATGCAAGCCAACCCGCAGGCTGGGTATCTTCCACAGCATCAGCTGCAGGGGATACACTTCTTCGTTGGCCAGGTCGAGACGCTGGTCCAGATAGCGCCAGACCGAGGGAAACATAAACAACCCCAGGATAAAGGCTTTCTGCAGATAATCAGCCAGAGGGGAGATGTCGCGGATACCTGTCTGGCCTAAAAGAATAAGCAGAATTAAAAGCGGGATGCTCTCGCACACGCTGGCCAGAGTATCCGGAACCGCGCCCAGCTTTTTCCATAAGCCGCTGCGCAGGTAGGCATCGATACCCAGACAACGCAGCAAAATAAACAGCAGCGCAAGCAGCAGCGCTGAGAGCGTAGCCACGAGGGCAAAGAGCAGGCTGAGCCCAAAAGCATTTATTAGCGCCGCCATTACGATGCCTCCTGCGTAAACTGACGGGATTCCAGGAGAATGAAAACGATCTTGGCCACAAAGAGGCCCAGCAGAATCGCCTCTGCCATCCATAACAGGCTGACTGAAGCGCCATAGCTGCGCGTGGTTTCAGAGAGCATCTGCACCAGGTCCGGTTTGTCCAACGCATCCCAAAAGGTGAAGCCCAACACGATGCCGGCCAGAGCGTAGCTATCAACCACCACGCACATTCTCCTTCTCACATGGGGCATCAGGTGATAGTCCGTACCGGTGAGCACAAATGGCAGCACGCTGCCGGAGCTTTTCAGCTGCCGGCTTCGGTGAGGCATAAAGATCAGCCTCAGCAATTCCAGGGGCCCGCGGCGGGATTTGTCTCTCTTATAGAAGGAAAGGAAGCGGACGTAGGGCTTCTGATATTCGCGCCCGCCCAGCTCCAGATATTTGAGGGTCAGCTCAAAACTCAAACCTCCGGCCAGGACCATGATCACCAGGACCAACAAAAACTTGGGCAACAAGCCCATCTCCACCCTCATGAACAGCGCCGCCGGAGCAAAAGCCGGAAGGCTCAGCAGATAGGGCAGCAGCTTGTATCGCAGGCCCGTATCCCTGCCCTGCCCCCTGATCATATCCTGGAGATATGACGCGGCAAGCCAGCGGGCAATGAAACGAGACAGGATGGTAACAAGGGTAGTAAGCAGGATAATGGACAGAGATATAAATATCAGGATCTCGAGATCTTTGAACTGAACGGGACTGCTTGCGGTGCCTGGCTGATTTAGGCCATCTATGTAGGTTTTGAGGCTGTCCATGTTCGGTGAGTAAGGCGAATCACTTAATCTAATGGTTAACTCCTCCATAAGCTCAGCATTTAAGACGATATCGTCATACCTTAACGGATAGATGGATGCTTTAACATACTTCTTTATAGTACGGTTTGGGTCATCTGTGTCTTGCTGAACATCTGCTTCCATGGAATTCCAGTAGTCCAGTTTTAATCTTGATACATCCCGGCTGATTTCTTCATTACCAATATCCTCAATAAACCGCAAAGCAAGCTGATCAATTGGAAACACTTCCCCTCCGCTTAATCCCTCGCCACTTTGAAGTATTTCTTTATTTAGCTGGTAAGACTCAATAAGTGCTTGGTCCGCTTCGTCCCAGAATGTCATGATTTTATCGTGCATGACTCCCGATTGCGCCAGCCCGCCCAGCTGTTCCCGATTTCGGAACAGCATTCCTATGCCAATGAGGACAACGCTGCCCAAAATGAAGATCAGTATTTCATGCAGTATAAGTTTATTCCGGTTCATGCATCATCCTTATCTCAATTCTGTAGCGGTATTTTTCATACAGGTTTTGCCAGTTTAGTTTGTAGGTTTTACCGTTGTATTCAACCTGGCCCCCCTTGTAGGCGAATTCGTCCGACAACCTGGTTCTGGTAGTCCTGGTCCGTGATGACAGTTTTACGGTAATAATCGCATACTCAGGGTCCGTTTTTTTATCGATAGTGATATCTGAGCCCTTAACCGAGGGATTATCAACCCCCTGGCCCTTAAGATATTTCACCAAAGCAGATTGTACCTGACTTGCCGTAGTTTCATTACCATCCCATCTCTTGCGGGGGATTGTGTATTGGCCTGTTTTAGGTCTTCCGGGAACAATTGTGTTGTATTTTTTAAACAACCAGTCATACAGAGCTTCATCCTGGCTTGATATTGAGATGCTTTGCGTTTGGGGAGGGCTAAGGCGATAGAGTCTCAGTTTGCTCCCCTCCCGGACTAAAATCCTGTTATTCTCGTTAAGCTTACTCAGATCTCCTGTCAGGACAGTCTGGGGCAAGGCCAGCGCTTTTTTCAGTTCGAAAGCCAAAGCTTCAAGCTTTAGGTTTTCCACCCTATGGGTGGCGGGATCAAGACCGAGGCCGGGAGTCTCAGGTAGCCATTCAGAGCTTTCAATGAGCACCCAGGGGTCTCCGGCGGCATACTTGAGCTGACTGATCCTGGCTGAAGTTTGCGGCAAATACTTCTCCACCCAAACCTTGCCGGCCATTTCGATGCTTACCTGCAGGCCTGCTACTGAGTATTTAGGGGGCTTGGCCTGGGTTTTGACGAAATCTTTTTCTAATATCTTGATGATGCCTGCGTCACGCAACGCTGCCAGAATAGGTGGAAGGTCTGCTTGGTTTAGATTATAGCTTTTACCCTGGTAAAGTAGCTCCAGCCCGGATTCCTGTCGACATTCAATCCAAGCGGACAACAGGCTGGCAGCAAGCAGCAGAGCACAGGCTATGACGGTGGTTTTCACAGGGCTTAGCGCCTCTGGGGAGTGGGACTGCTGGTCTGCAGATCCAGCCAGCCGCGGGTGGTGTTGAAGGCTTGGGAAGTAATGGCTTTTTCCTTGTAGATCAAGGCGTATGGCACCGTGAAAAGAGGCTGCAAGCCTCCTTTGCGGCCCGGCTTGCTTCCCAGGCAAAGTTCGTTTTCCAGATCGGCATACTGCTGGTATTCGCGCGGGTCGATCTGGCCTTCCGTAACGATCCGGGCCCCAAAGTGCTCTATGATCTGGTTGACGTCAGACCAGAGGTCCCCACTGTTGGCTTTGTACCAGAAGGAACGGCTGATCACTTCCACAGGCAGGTTGTATTTGCTGTGGAGGCTGACTCCGTAGATATAGATAACCGGTTCTTTGAGCCTGGAAGCCTCTTTCATGAAGGCATCGGGAGAAATCGCCGCCCCTGGGATCAGATTCACCTGGCCTGAGGATGACTTTGATTGGAGCAGTTGCACAAACTTGCGCATGTCGTTGGTGTCGTAATAAACTTTGATCCTGCGAGCCTGTGTGGGTTGTTTAGCGTTTGTCTGCTTGAGCTGATCGATCTGTCCCAGAGCTTCCTTCACTTCGTCAGCCACATAAGGATACTGGTCTGGCAGCCAGTAGCGGTTGGGACGGATAAAGGGGTTGATCTGTTTCATCTCATCCACCGCCGCGGATACATACTGATTGTAGATCCATTGAAGCTCACTCCTGTTCAGATTTGGGCTGTACAGCAAATATATCTTTCCGATATTGAGGTCTATCTCTTTGAGACCAGCCTTGGTTTTGACAGGTTTGTATTTGAGGTAAAAACCCATTTGAGCGCTGCCGTTTTCCACATCCCGCCGCGCGTTGACGCGGCTGCGGGCAAACTTCAGATCGGAGTTGAACTTATCATGGCGGCCATTGAGTTTTAAGCTCAGGCTCCTGGGGAGTTGTCTGGCATCCAAACGGTAGGGAACTCCCTTTCCGGACTTCGGAACAGTGACATTTAGCATGAGCTCGGAATCCTGTAAAAACCTGAAAAAATCAGTGAAAATGACAGACAGACGGGGATTGGTGTTGCCAAAATTCGGCACGTCCAATCCGGTGAAGGACTTGAGGCCATACTTCTCCATCCGCTCTACCGATTCCCGGAAGTCACGTTTTAACTCCTCCGGCTTGCCCTCCCGCTTGAATGTGGCCTGATATTGAGAATTGGTATCCAGGTAATAAGCTGGATACACAACATCCCACTCAATATTGCTGTCGTTTTCCAGATATTCCTGGCGTTTGGCGTCATACTCGTCGGCCGAGGTATATTGGAGTTCATCCATATTGTAGTCGATGAGATGTTCCTGGGTAAGGCCCCGGATCAGGTTGCCAAAAAAGCTGTAGGAGTTGTTGCCCTGAGTGGGGTTGTAGCTGGCGCTAAAATCGTCCATCCATTCAGCCGGCACGCTTACAGTGAAACCACAGCCACGGGTTGTCAGAGACAACACCAGAAATAAGGAGACAATTACCAGAATACCCAGATAACCAAGATTCTTTTTCAGGAAAGCCAGGGCTTTGTCCCAAACGGTTACAGGGCGGGTATTGGCTTCAGTGTTTTCATTCATGTTCATCAACCCCCGGCTTCATTTTTTGACCCGCAACGTGTATGACGACACGCCGCTTTTCTTCCAATCATATCTGTCTTCATCCCAGGTCTGCTGCCTAGGCAGCTGGTAGTTGAAGGGGAAGGCGGTACCCAGGAAGGAGAAAGCCCCTTCTCCGGTTTCAGCCTCTCCCAGTTTGCGGTTTTGCGATGTAAAACTCATCGTGCCCCCAGGAGGAATCCTCCCTCCATTATTGTCTATGGCCTTGCCAGAGGTGTTGATTACGCTGATACTCACCTGATCGGGTTCGTTTTTCAGTCTGTGATACATATCGCTGAGCTCAGTCTGGGTAGCCAAATCCCCCTTGTCTTCAATCCGCAGCTCGTTCAAAAAGCGCAGATACTTGCCCAGTAGATAAATAATGGAACCTTTGCTGAATTGAACGCCGTAAGGTGGAGAATCTCCTAGCCGGTCCTGCAGTTTGATGCTTAAGAAACGGGGATCGATTATCTTATCGCCCTTGGCCTTGTAATCTGTCTCCCAGACTTTCAGGGCCTGGAGGATCTGGACCAGGTCGCGGCGCTGCTCGGGAGATATTTGGGGCTTTTGCTCCCCGGCTTTGCCGTCAGGGACGGTCACTTTGGGGCCATTAGTGGGACTGGGCCCGGGCTCCCGCGGAGTTGGTTTTCCGGGGCCACCAAAGATTATATAGGCCAGCAGGGCAGCCATGGCAAGGGCTGCCAGTATGATCATCACGGTTTTGCTCTTCATAGATCCCTCACTGAATCACGATTTTCTTTACTTTAGCGGCATTGTAGCCGTATTTGCTCAGGATACCCTGGATGGAAATGCTGGATGGTCCGGCAGCGTTACCGGCGGTGGCTTTTCCCATATATAGATTGTGATTTCGCTTGCTTCCGTCGTTCAGGTGGACCTCTATTTTTAAGGTTACGCGATAGTCTGCACCTTTCAGTTGGTAAACCGCTGTTGAGCCGGGATTGAATTCACGCCTTTTGACGGGCGGAGCCTTAATTATCGTGGGATCATCGGATGAATCAGTATCCTTCTCCACAGGGGGTCTAGGGGTCTTTTTCAAACCGATTTCATACGGGTGTGAGTTGGTTTCTACCCTGGTCAAATCAAGGCTGTCATAATAATCTTCATATTCCTTGACATTTGATACTACAACATGATATACTTTCTGGCGCAAATCTATTACGTTCGTACTTGGATAGTTTAACGATTCTTTGAAGTTATCCCCTGTGAGTGTGATAGTAGCCTTTGAGTCAATTCTTTTTTTGGTACCATACTCGAAAATAGTAAAGGCAACAGATATGATTTTCGGCCTTAAGCGAATTGGAATTTCCTTAGGTCCGGTCAGATTAAAAGCATCCTGATATGGTTCATAACCAGAGCACCTTGCTTTTAGCGAATATGAGCCCGGAGCCAGCTCAAGTTTCCGGATGGAAGAGTAGTCAATCGTGCGGTTACTGACGCCACTCACCTCGATTGTAACGCCGGCTGATATCTCTGAGCCGGATTTGTCGTCAATAACGCTAAATCTTACTGGTACTTCAATCATAATCTGTTTGACTTCAAAGCGGTTGACCTCCTCTATACCCAGATAGCGACGGACTTCCATTTTTTCATAACCGGAGCACTCGATCTTAATCCCATACAAACCCTCGGGGAAATCCATGCTTTTTTTGCTGGGGTAGCTGAAGCTGTCCAGTTGGCTGCCGAACTGGTCAAACACTGTCACAGCCGCTCCGTTCACCTGCTTTTGGGTGGCTTTGTCCACAATCTCCAGCTCTAGCAGGGGTTTCGTCACATATATATCCACGGGCTGGACCTTGCGGTTGAGGGTCAGGTTTTCGCTGTAGAGAATCCGCATTTTATCCTGAGCGGCGATGTAATAGCTCCCATAGCGGATTTTTTCTGTCATATATTCAGAACTGCCTGTGGACAGCCCCACCAGTTTGGGATCGGTTTGTCCTTTTTTGACCTCGATTCTATCCACGCTTACCGGTTGACCGGTATTGGCATCCCGCACCGTGACGCTGAAGCGTCCCTTGGTATAACACCCACTCAGCAGGAGCATGGCCGTCAAGATAGTCAGGAAACGTAATCTCATTGTTTCTCCTTGATCGCATAGATTAACACTGGTCCAAGCTCCGTGGCCAGGGATTGCATGCGGCCAATCCTGCCCTCCAGCAGATAGCCGACGATTTTACTGTAGTTACTTCTTTCGCGATTGGCTGAATCAGATTCCACGAAAACCTCTATCCTATCCTGACCTTGCACTTCGATAAGATTCAGATCAAAATCGGGGCTGAGTATGTGGTCCTGTTGATAGGTCTGGTTGGGGTCCGCCTTGATATTGGTCTCTGCCCTTAATAGCAGCCGGGATAAATCCCAGGCGCTAACCGGAGGGTTTCCGATCACGCTTTCACCCGAGCATGAGCATAGGATTCTGAACATATCGTGCATGCTGCTTTTTGTATCAGTTACCAACAGCCAGTTTCCCCGACCTGTATCGACATGGACACCGATTCTGTTTCCGGCCATGCCAAAGCGGAAAATCCAGAAGCTGTGCAGCTTTTTAATCGGGAAATCCGTCTTCATCTCATCCCCGCCCTTGGTATCTAGACTCATGATTGTGTTTGTGTAAGGTAACAACAGCAGCTTTTCCTGTCTGCCTCCACCCAATTTGATGATATACTCACCCGGGTCCAGCCAGCAGAGCCAATAAGCTTCATCATAATAATCCCAGGTCGCCTGCGTGCTAAGCTTTTTGCCATCGCGGTCTGAGAAGCTGATCTGAGCCGGAATCCGATCGATGCCCTCAACTTTCAGAAAAAAAGCTACCTTGTCAAAGCTGCTCGAACTCCACAAGCTCTCCGGCCTTAAGCCCACGTAGAGCGTAATCACGGCTAACATCCACAGAAGTCTGCGCATTTTGATCCCTAAGACGTCCTGGTCAGGCTGCCTTTCCGCTTTAACTCGGTCTGGCCATAGCTCGACAGAAGTATTATCGCCGGTTGCTGGATGCTGATGACTATACCGCGTTTCTGCTGCCCGGCCAGGGTATCCATCATAAAACACTCGTCTAATGCGTAGCGGGTGTTGCCAACCGCCAACCTGTATTCAGATAGTAGGTTGTTGCGTTGCGGTGCCGCGCCATACAGAAAATCCTCACCCAGCGGTTGCTTGCAAAGAAAATCGGAGCGTAGGCTGTCATGTTCTAGCCATTCTTTGAATCTGGCGTCAAGTTCGCCTATTGCGATATCCAGGTCAGATAGCTGAGGTGGATGCACTGGTTCAATGGTTTCCTTTGTGGGCTCTGGATGGGGAGGGGGTACTGTCTTACCATGGTTGATAGCTGCCAGGATTGCTTCCTGATGTTGCTTCAGGATGGATATCTGCTGTAGTACCGGACCCAAATCCGAGCCAGGCATTGTCTCAAGCTCTAAGAGTTTGGCCATGCACAGCTTGATCTGCTCACTATCATTCTTGAAGGTTGATTCAAGCTCCTGCAGTTTGGAATTGATACTGCTCATTTGCCCGGAGAGATCATGTAACTGATCGCGATCAGCGCTTTCTTTGATCTCTGACGGGCGGCCGTCTGATTTGTTGATTTTTTCCTGGATTGCCTTAAGCTGTCCAGGCAGGCCCTCCCTGAGGAACCTTTCCAGACTGCTGATTGGCCTGATGAGCTTAAAGTACAGCAGATACACACAAAAACCCGAAACAGCCAGGATCAGGGCTAGAAGTAGTATATTGAAGAAATCACTCTTGTCAGGGCTGTCATGCTTAGCCTTCATGGTGTCGGCTATTACTTCGCTTTGTTGCCGAATCTTCACCCTGCCTTGATCAGGGTTTGCAGTATCAAGCGTATCACGACGGGCCTGAGCTGCTGCAGGCAACACAAGCAGCACAATGATCAGTGCCAGAACACTAAGGCCTAGTTTTTTCAATGGCATATCAGGTCTCCTGGGCTTGCAACGTGGGGCTAAACAGGTTGGCCAAAAAACCTTCCCATCCATCTCTGCTGCCGTAGATGAGGGGCATGTTGCAGTTTTCATCGATGGAACTACCTCCAAAGACCAGAAACATAACCGTGGAATCGAGCCAGTGCAGAGCGTCTCTGTCAAGGGGGTCTCCGATCCTGAGCACGATTTCTGAGGACCCGGCCGTGTTTCGGCGTACGATAGTGAAGCGGCACCTGCCTTCGAGACCTGGCAGGCGGTTGATAACACCCCGGTGTGCCTCATTGCAGGTGAGCGCAGACAAGCCCATGCTGGTGCAGGCTTTACGGTTCATTGTGCGGGCATCTGCAGGGCTATGCATTTTGTGGATCACAATCTCTGTTGAGGGCAGCAGTTTTTCCAACTCACGCTGGATGATATCGCCCAGCGTGGTCTGGCTGTTATTGGGGCCTGTCAGTTGCAGGTGGGAGCTTCCTCCGATTGGAATCAAGGTGATCCGGGGGGGGATATCGCCCAGACGTCGCATGCTTTCAGTAAGCCCCAGAGCTATCTGCCCCACTCGTTGCTCAATAAAGGGGCGTAGCCCGTTGCATAGTTCCAGCCGCGCTACAGATCTGAGCTTCGCCTTGGAATCGGCTGCCATGTTGATTTTAAAGGATTCAATGTCCGATTCCCCCACATCCGAAGGTTCTTTCTGGTTCGCGTCCAGGATCTGTCTGCGGAGCTGTTCGTTCACGTCCTTGCCCCCAAAACAATCGCTGTTGAAACCCATGATCGGGATAGAACCGCCGTTGTCTTCCTTTAATTCTACCAAAACCACGTCTGTAGTTCCGCCACCCATGTCCCATATCAGATAATGCCCGGGGGGAAGATGATAGGTGGAGTTGATGTGATAGAACGCTGCCCAAACCTCGTCCCATACCGTTATACTGACCTGGGGGGATAACTGGATTGGGGAGGCCAGACAGACATTTTTAAGAAAGCCGGCATACTGGGCGATCGTGCTATTGTCAAAAATGGTCGGGCAGCCCAGGCAGATGTCAGAGATATGGGGAACGCAGTGTCGGGTTTGCAGGATGTGTTCGGTTATTCTGCCGATCAGCGTCTCGAACATGAATTCGATGGCCTCTCGCAGAGGAATGGTTGTCTCCCTGCTGTTGCGCATGATTTTGGGGATTTCTCTCTTTATATATAGCTTGAGCCTAGTTTCAATATTTGCACAAATGTAGGGATAGAGCAATCCGAGCTCGGTATCCTGATAGATTTCTTTGTTTTCCGGGATCACGCTCATGGCCATCTTGTCGTCAAGATCATCGCCATACTGGTCCAGATCGAGTCCCAGGACTTCGTGTAAATTGTCATCGTCATAAAACACAGAGGCCATAGTTCTACTGGTGCCAAAATCAAAACCCAGTCCCAGGGGACTTGTGTATCTTGTGACAACATTCAGATTTATGGGAACCCGGACCTCATATCTGCCACCTGGCCAGTTTATATCACCAATACTCAGCACCAGATCGATTCGGTGGCGTCCTTCAACGGCCGAATTAATCTGCAGAATCAGGTCTCCGGTGCGTAACTTCTCGATCCGCTTGACGCTCAGGTCCAGTGCTACTCTGTCATAATCAAGCTCGGTCTTAAACAACTCAGGCTCCCGCTTGCTACTAGCGGCAATGTTGAGTAGTTCGTTGAAGCTTTCTTTAATCTTGAAGTATCTTTTATCCTTTTGCCACTCGCGGTTCAGGTGAGGATTTGGATAAGTATAAAGCTCTATGGGAACGGGGGTGGGACGGACTGCAGGAGTTGCAAAGCTATCATTTGTTTCAATCTTGATTGGGGCCAATCCTGGGGCGACATAAGATATCTCCTTCAAGCGATATCGGTTGACCAAGAAGAGGTTGTTGCTGTAGAATTTTCTGAGCTCTGTGTCGTCCCAGAGTTGATAAAACAAATCCAGGCTAGTCTCGAATAGATCACTTTTCTCGAAACTGACTCCTAGATTATGCCAGTTACTTACCAGCAGTTCGGTTTTACAGTTTACGATGGGACCGGCATTATCGGTCGCCCTCTGATTGATGCTATAAAACAGGTTGACAACACCTTCCAGCTCAGCCGGAACACCGGTGACCTCGATCTTCAGCTTGCCGTCATTGATCATTAGGTATTTATCCAGATCGATACTGGGAGTGACAAGCTGCACGAAGGGCACAGGAAGCTCATCCATTAAGACCTGAAAGGGGCGAATCTGGTCATATATCCTGATCTTATGAGTCCCTTCCTGCCACGGCCGGTCATAGGCAAAGCAGAGGCTTCTTATTCCCCCTATAAATCCTGACGCCAATTCCACCGGTTGGGAAGCTGGTCCATCGTCAATCTCCATCACAATTTTTTGAAGATAATCACAGGCCGGTATATCAACCCGGATCCATACTCTAGGACCATCTATCACGGCTATCTTGCAGCTCTCATTGATCCTGAGGCCACAGGAAGGGCAGTAAATCGGCTTGTCTGCCGTTTCATAAGCGCAGCGTGAACATCTCATAGCAAACCCTTCAAATCTGCGATTTATAGATAGTGACTTGTTTGCCGTCCGGAAGAGTCAAAAGGAACTCCCCACGCTCGAACAGCTTATCTATGCGCGTGGACAGATCCATGTCTGTGAGCCGCCTGGAACTGATAAACTGGTTCCATTGTCTCAAAAACTCTTTTCCTTCATTGGTGGAACTGATTCGAATCAACTTGTCCAGAACAGCTGAGATATCCTCATCCTCGGATAACTCCAGAACCTTTATAGGGCCGCCATCGCATTGTAGCCTTATGCTGTAGCTTGTGGTCCCAAAGACGGTGGGCCGGTATTGAGTTAAGAGATCAATAAACAGTAAATGACTGGCATCAGGCCTGCTGACCCTGCTGCAAATGAGCAGGTTTTTGAAGGCCTCAAGCGCGATGGCATACCCTGGTCTGGGCGGATAGTAGTCTCCCCAGGTACTGGGATCGTTTGAGGACAGTAGATCCTGCTGATAATCTGCCTGGTTGATAGATAGATCTTCGCTCAGACAGTTACCCCAGATCTTGATGGCGTCCAATTGTAAGGGAGACATTATTCTGGTCAATACAGCATCTACTCTATCGGTGGCCACCTCCATGTCCAAGTCAGCAATGCTCTGATTGAACTGCATTCTCTGATTTTCTCTTCCTTTGTCGATCAGATCGGTGAGAGCTCTACCCAGGCACACTTTTAATATAGAGATCAGGTTGTTTGTGTGCTGCAGATTGAGCATTGGCCAATCGATTTTGTTCTGTAGGAATTTCTTGGTTTTGTCGTTAGAAAACTGGCTGCGATCAAAGCTGGTTGCTTCCGGCAATCTTGCCCTGCGGCTCAATTCTTTCATCAACACACTTTTAAGCTCCTGGGTACTAAGATGCTCCTGGGGTTTGCTGAACATTTTCAAGACGGGTTCCATATCCAAGAAGCTAAGGGAGGGAATCTCGATGTTGAAATTATCCGGCGTGATACTATGGTAAAACACGGCCTCTTCTCTTTGTCTGATCAGTTCGATGGACTCTTGATTCACTTCCACGCCTTCTAGAACGGTCTTGAACTCATCCAGTTTTTCTCCGAGCCTGGATATCGTTCTGAGAACCGCCTCCCGGTATTTCCACACGACCAGTTTATTGCGGCCCAGCGGGCTGGGTGGGTCATGCCGAAGCATTTTATATGCCTTATTGATGTGATCATCATTCAAGCCGGGTATCTTTTCCAACAGGCTCTTGATCCTGGTTATCAGCCCTTCAATGTATCCGATTGAGCGGGCAGCTATGGTGTTGTGCATCGTGCTTTGTATTCTTTCCACCGTATGCTTCAGCATCTCATCGCTCAGTCTTTCATAATTGTCATCAAACCAATTGTCTTTATTGTTTATATATGCCCCGTAGAAATCGTCTTTGCGGGGGGGGGCCAGCGCGCTGAACTTGGCCAGGCAAAACTTGCTGATGATCTCAAAACAATCCCGCACGATCCATGTTGCCTCGTCTTCCATTGTCTCTTGGGATAGCTGAACGTTTTTATGCCAACTGATGGAATAACTGCTGTTGCTATTGTTACAGATCCTGGCAACCGCCTTGAATATCTCTCTAGCTTTGATCTCCAAAGCGGGTATGCGAACACCACCGAACGCGACAGACCACGTGAAGGGCTGGGGAAACTGAGCTATTTTGTCGACCATGATGGCATCCACATCAAGGGCTGCCGAGATCCTGGTCAAAAACATAGCTCCCAAATATTCCAGCTGGCGCATTGCCTCGTTGTCGGTAGGGGCCAGGTCCATGCTATCTTTTGAGGGACTGATAATAAAATGGGGCCTGAGGTTTTTGGGTGAGTTGGGATCTATCAGGTACTGCTCGTAATAGTAAAGGCATTCAAGCGCATTGTATCTTCTGTCATTGCCTCCCGGCTGCCCTGGCTGGGGATGGTTTATTGAAGGAGGGTAGGACAGGCACATGATCTCCTTCGTGCTAACCCCGTCATTATGTATTCTCTGGGCCAGTTCAAGTAAACCACCGGTCCCGGTACCGCCACCCAGGGCCAGAATGATAACGAACTTCACTTCCTGGGCGCTTACCTCTGGAACTGGGCTTCCCTGCGGCAGCGTCGAAGCTAGTTTCTTCTGGATCTCCAGGGGTGATCGCGGACCCTGGGCCGCGATGAACTGGTTCTTCATAGAAAGAAGCCAGCTTTTGATATTCTTTTGAAGGTTGTGCTCTACATTCCAGTAGTAATAAACGCAGGCCCTTCCATAGCGTCGATTCAAACCTGATCCAGCAACCTTACCCGATATCCTGAGCTTTCCCTCCTGCCATAGCCAGGACAGGTCCTCTCCAGCTGCGCCGTTGTTGGCCCTGTTCGCAAAATGCTGGGTTAGTACTCTTATCTCAGGCTCGGCAACCTGGATATGGATGCTGTGGGCTGTATCCCCGCAAATTGATTTGTCCGTGGGAACTGCTGTATCCAGCTTGAGATATGCCCAGGCGCCGCCCATGTCAGCACTGCCGGTGGACAGGTAGGCGATGTCCTGTATGGCATCGATCGTATTGCATCCGGTGGAGCCTAAGCCTATGAAGATAGTTCTGTGCAACATTAGATGGACCTCATCTTTAAAATCTATATGCCAGTATCATGGCGTTGAAATTGTTACGTTGTATCCATACAGGATGGATCAAGGTTTTGACTGCCGGGTTGAGCTCGCAGCATAGACTTGCTTCATTCACCTTGTAAGAAAACTGATACGCAGGATGGTCTAATGCGTCCTGACTGACGTGTTGGGGAATAGACTCCGGATTGACACCGGAAACTTGAACAATCGGGGTTTGCGGATGTCTCATAAGCTCGCTGACGCCCTCCAAGGTCCGGTAAAAATAGATCTCGCCATCCGTATATACTGGGGCGGACAAAATACCTGCATAGGAATGTTCAAGTGGCTGATAGTCGTTTTCGCGCCGGAACTCAATCAGCTTATGGTTGGTGTTGTCTCTAAACCACATATTGGCATTTTCATCAAAACAGGGAGTGTTTGAGACAGAGTCTAGTAAGCCATGAAAGTTGTGGATTGTGATGATCTCGTTGCAGGCTACATCCCACAAACGAAGCTCCTGGCCTTCCCAAAAAGTGATCAGTTGTAAAGGGTTTTGTCCTGTGGGGTCAAACCACACAGCCGGAGCCAGGTGATATTTAACCTGAATGGATGGT
>Ga0116174_10001333_pt1 | contig 22735 bp, 15 predicted proteins | sample AD_UKC087_MetaG_FD_89801 | JGI IMG/M metagenome (GOLD analysis project Ga0116174, IMG submission 89801) | Active sludge microbial communities of municipal wastewater-treating anaerobic digesters from USA - AD_UKC087_MetaG | ecosystem: Engineered > Bioreactor > Anaerobic > Digestate | place: USA...
ATACCGGTGTTCCTGGGTAGGGGCAGACCCCTGTGTCGCCCAGGATAAAGCGAAAAAGGCATACCCTCCTACGCGGGCACAATTGCCTTTTCCCTGCCAGGTTGGTATCTTGTAGGGGTCACCCCCGTGGTGACCCCTATAACGGTGTTCCTGCGTAGGGGCAGACCCTTGTGTCTGCCTGGGTCACCACAGAGTATTCCTATACACAATATGTAAAGTCGTAGGGTCGACGGCCGTGCGCAGCCTCCCCTTGCGGGATGCGTCAACTATGATAAGGTGGACAAGGCATACCCTGCTACGCGGGCACAGGTGCCTTTTCCCTGCGGCAACCTCACAAACCTACAATGATGAAAAAATAATATCCCGCTGCCATTGCCCAGAGCATTGAATCCAACCGGTCGAGCACACCGCCGTGACCAGGGATCAGGCTGCCGGTATCCTTGACTGCCAGCGAACGTTTGATCAGGCTCAGAAGTGTATCTCCAAAAAACGCCACTGGACCCAGTATCAGCCCCAAACCCGCCCCGTTCAACAACCCCAATTCCGGTAAAGGTTTGCGTAAAGTCCAGCCGATCAACACCCCTGAAATCAGCCCCACCAATATGCCGCCAATCAACCCTTCAAGCGTCTTTTTTGGGCTGAGTTTGGGCAGGATCTTACGCTTGCCAAACCGGCTGCCAATAAAATACGCGCCGGAATCCACCAGCCACACCAAAGCGATTGTCACCAGCAGCCAAAGGTTGCCATGCGGCTGAGCTTGATTGAGCGAGATGCCATACGCGCCCAACACGCCAATAAAGAACACCCCAAAAACCTGCAAACCAAGGCTGATGAAGGCTTTGTCATCCCCATGCTCGTATTTCCACAGGCTGTAAAAGCCCAACACCGCCAGGATGATCGTCCAAGCCAAAGGCTCGAGCCAGGCAGTGGTGAACACGCGCAGCAAAACCAATGTCATAATAGCCGCAATCGTCAGCGGAAAGCTTACTTTGTAGCCGGAATTTTTGAGCATGCGGGAATACTCAAAACCCGCAAATCCCAGGATAACCAAAAGAAAGACGTTAAATGCTATTCCCCCAAGCCATGTCAGCCCCAAGAACAGCGGCACGAAAATCAAGGCTGAAAGCGCCCGTTGACGCAGCATTACTTTTTGCTCAGTCCACCAAAGCGGCGATCGCGTTTGGAATAGTCTTCAAGGATACGGTTGAGGGCTGATTCGTCAAAATCCGGCCAAAGCACCTCCGGAAAAGCCCACTCGCTGTAGACACTCTGCCAGGTGAGGAAGTTGCTGGTGCGCAGCTCGCCTGAAGTTCGGATGATCAGGTCGGGGTCGGGAATGTCCGCGGTAAACATGTTGGCGGAAAGGGTTTGCTGGGTGATCCCCTCAGGCGGAATGCCCGCCGCGACGATCTTCCGCACAGCGGTCAGGATCTCGTCGCGCCCGCCATAACTGAACGCAAGGATAACGTCAATGCGGGTGTTGTTCTTTGTAAGTTCTATTGCGGCTTCGACCTTCTTGCGTAATTGCGGTTCGAGGTGTTCCAAATGACCGATGTGCAGCAGGCGCGCGCCTTCTTTGTGCAGCTCCGGGGTTTCGGTTTCGATGAACTCGCCCAAAAGGTTCATCAAACCGCCAACTTCCTCTTCGGGACGGCTCCAGTTTTCGGTTGAGAAAGCATAGAATGTCAGATGCTTAATGCCAGCGTTGGCAGCAGCGCGGATTACACGGCGCAAGTTTTTTGTTCCGGCGCGATGCCCTGCCAAGCGCGGCAAACCCCGCTGTTTAGCCCAGCGACCATTCCCATCCATGATAATGCCGACATGCACCGGCACGCGACCTCTTGATTCGGTCATTAGAATTCCATGATCTCTCTTGTTTTTCGGTCGCCGATGACGTCCACTTCGGCTACCATTTCGTTTGTCAGATCCTGCAGGTCTGTTTCGCCTTTTTTAAGTTCGTCCTCGGAAATCATCTTTTCTTTTTCAAACTCGCGCAAATCCTTCAGGCTATCGCGGCGGATGTTGCGAATGGCAACACGGCAATCCTCAAGGCGCGAGTTGACCATCTTTACCAGATCGCGCCGGCGCTCTTCGGTGAGGGGTGGCAGGTTCAGGCGGATCACTTTGCCATCACTGTTCGGAGTGAGCCCCAGATCTGAAGCCTGAATGGCACGCTCGATGGCTTTGAGCGATGAAAAGTCAAAGGGGCGGATGAGCAGTTGACGTGATTCAGGCACGCTGATGGTGGCAAGCTGAATTAATGAGAGGTTCGAACCGTAATACTCAACCTGTAGTCTCTCCACCAGCGCGGGTGAAGCACGGCCAGTCCGGATGGCTATCAAGTCATCTTCCAGCACGTCCAAAGCGCCTTGCATACGCTGTTTGGACTCTTTAATCAGTTCATCTATCATATTGACCTCCAACAGTGTTTGAACGAAGCTTAAGCATAACCTATTTTTCCCAAAGTGGGGGGATAAGCACTAACCAATGCACCAACTAATGCGGGGGTGTGGACAAAATTGATCAGGTTTGCTATAATCACCGAACTTCGGGCGCTTAGCTCAGTTGGTTAGAGCGCACGGTTCACATCCGTGAGGTTCGGAGGTTCGAGCCCTCTAGCGCCCACACTTTTCACCGGTTTGACCGGTGAAACTGTTTTAACGAAGGTACACCCTGTCCTCTTCGGGGAGGCATGTCTTTTCCGGTGATCTGAAGTTAGAGAGGCTCAGAATGCTGCTCCAAATCCCAGCAGCGATACTGCTGATGATATTCCTGTCAGGTTATTTCATGCGGACGCTGATCCAACCGACGCGACCAGTCGTTGAATAGAATAGGCTGTTGAAGTTGTTCCCACCGAAGCCATTGAACCAACTTCCGAAGTGCCATGCGAACATGAGGAAGTACCGGTAGTATTTGTGTTACAGCGGTATGGATCTCATCCTGGCGATGGAGTACATGATGGGCTGTGACCCGGAGCATACCTGTGGCTACAACTACAAGCCTGACCTGAAACAGCTATCTCATCTTATTCATGCGAAAAACCCAGCCCATACCCAACAAACCCAAGGGCAAAATCCAGGCTGCAATTTGGAAGGTGGTCTGAAAACTATACAAATCAGCCAGGCGACCTACGAGGGGAACCGCCAGGGACGTACCAATGAAGTTGATAGACAAGAAAAGACCGTTGATAAATGCTCTGTCTTCAATAAAGCTTTCTTGAACCAATGCCATCAAAACCGGCAGAGCCGCAATTTCAAACAGACCATTTAATAGGATAACTGGAATCTGCAACCAGTTGTCGACACGAAGGAAAACAAGCATCGACACAAAATGGGCAATTGTGACAAACCCCAGAGTATAGATCCGGTTAAATCTATCGCTCAGGCTTCCGACAATATACGATCCAAATGCCCCTGCAATTAAAATCAGAGTCAGTCCAGCACCGGACACCCAGGTGTTTGCGCCCCTCTCCCGGAGAAATGCCGGGAAATAAGTTGAGAGCATTACTGTCATCATCGCCCGAGTGGCAACAATGAAAGTGACAGGCAGCATGACTTTCAGTATCTTGCCCCATTGCTTGGGAGCATTTCTTTGTTTTTCTACCGAATCAGCACAGGTATTGGCATTTTTTAACCCGAACCAGATTATTACCGAGGCAACTGCGCCGCCAATAGCAAGAATGGGCAGCTTTGACAGACCGAGAAAATCGTAAAATGTGACCAACAGGAGCGAACCAAGCGCGTAACCTAAAGTGCCGGCATTGACCCAAAAGCTCATGCTTTTCCCGAGTTTTTGTCCGGCATATTTACTGTTTATTGCCGGACCAATCGCATGGAGTGAAGCCGAACTCAATCCGGAAATAATCAACATTGCCATCATCACCACAGGTTTTGTAGCCAACCCCAGCATACTCATCATGGTGCCGGTGATGAATGGCGCCAGAGCCACCAGTATCTTCAAGTTGTGTCGGTCTGCTAGGAAGCCAATAAACGGTTGTAGAAGGGATGGTAAGCTGTAAAACAGGGTCAGTGAACCCCCACCCAGGTTACTGAGACCTAATTTTTCTATCATGATTGGAAGCAGAGGCGGCAGGAATCCAGAATACATGTCATGAACACTGTGGGCAGCGGCAACTGAGCTGACATGTCTGTTGTTATGGTGGTCGGGCTTGTTTGGGCACAAGTCGGGCTGAAATGAGGAATCTTCCTTGAAAATATCAGGTGGATCAATTGACTTTTGCATGCCCAAAATTGTATCAAGTAAAGGTTCAGAATTGGTAAGTTTCGGTACGAATTTTGGATTTCGCGCAAATTCTCCGCACACCTTAGATAATCTATCGCAACTTTAATAAACATATGCCATAATTATGTTGAAAGAGGTGACACTATGTTCGATGGAAAATTTACAACAGCAAATGCAAAACCTGTTAAAAATCTGAAGATAGACAAGCGTGTTCTTCCAATCATTCTGATCGTCCTGGCAGTTCTTGTCCTGGCGACATCGCTATTCTATGAAGTTCCAGCCGGCAACATCGGCGTGGTTCTGCGCTTTGGCGCTGTCAATCGGGTAGCCAACCCAGGCATAAACATTAAACTCCCATTTGTGGAACGAGTAGTGTTGATGAATGTGCGCACACAAAAAGATGAAGCTCAGGCGACAGCCGTATCTGAGAACCTGCAGGTGGTGACCTCAATCATTGCGGTTAACTATCACCTGGATGGCACCCGCGCCAAGGAGGTTTTTGAGAAAGTCGGCGCGGACTACGCCAATATCATTGTGGCTCCGGCAATCCAAAATACCTTTAAGGCTGTGACCGCTCAATTCACGGCTGAGGAACTGATTACCAAGCGTGATGAAGTCCGGCTTTTGGCTGAAGAAAAGCTAACCAAACAATTGGAGCCCTATTATATCGTGATAGAAAATTTCAACATCGTCAACGTCGACTTTTCTCCCGAGTACCAGCAGGCAATTGAAGCTAAGCAGGTAGCGCAGCAGCAGGTGGAGACCTCCAAGCAAAAGTTGGCTCAGGCTGAGATCGACGCTCAAACAGTGATCGCCCAGGCAAAGGGTCAGGCAGACGCGCAAAAAGAGCTCAATCAAACCGGCGCTCTGACGCAAGAGTATCTGCAGTACCTTTTTCTGACCAAGTGGAATGGGATCCTTCCCCAGGTGATGAGCAGTGGAGCCGACACAATGATTGATGTCTCACGTTTTCTCAATCTGCCCGCCCAGGAGCCGTAATAGAGAAAGCGCTTAATTACCATGCATCACCCTTTTGTTTTTTTTACAGGGGATAGAATGATATATGATAAATTTTATAAAGAAAGATAAATAATATGTCAAAATTTGAACGCAAAGTTGAAATTGATACCCCGGTAGCAAATGCCTGGGAAGTGTTGACAGATGCTAACCAGTGGCCGAAGTGGTTCCCATATATGGACAGCGTCTCGAACAGTGTGCCCTTGCAAGAAGGGGTAGTTATCAATTGGGAAAACGATGGCAAGATTGGTACCGCGACTGTTACAAAACTGGTTCCCGAGAGAGAATTAGTGATCCTGACTGAGATGGACGGAGATAAAGACAGCCACTCCTTCCTCCTGCGCACCAGCGGTGGTTTCTTTGGGCTGGCTGCGGATGAAGCAAAAGTGGAATATCGATTGGATACCATGACCGGTGGCGGCATCCTCGGGCGATTCATCACCGGTGGCAATCCGCGCGATATGCTGCGGGTTAAAAACGCCACGAATGCCCTGCGCAAACTGATCGAAGCTCAGTTCCCAAAGGCATAGTAATTAATATTGAATAAAGAAAAGAGAGAAACGGAGTAAATATGGGTTTATTTACAACAATTTTGGTCGGTTTGTTGGCTGGCATGGCCGCCTCATGGCTGATGAAAACAAACAATAAATGGTATATTGATACTTTGATCGGTATTGCCGGCAGTATTCTGGCGGGTTGGATTACCAGCCTTATTCTGGGTGTGAACCTGGTATCAAAGTTCAACTTGACTACGTTGCTGGTTTCCATCGGCGGCGCCGTACTCGTAATTTTGATCTATCGCTGGTTTAAAGGCCGTAAATAGGTCTATATCGTAAGCAAAAAAAGCCGGCTTGGTTTCAGCCGGCTTTTACCTTTTACAGGAAGGTATCCGATTGGCTGGTAATATAAACAGCAGCAGAATATGCGAAGCAACTTTATACGCATTCCTGGCTGCCGCTCTTTATGCCCTGAACGTGCCGTTTTCACGCTTGCTTTTAGGGTCGGTGGAGCCTTTGTTCACGGCTGTATTCCTCTGCCTCGGAGCGGGCTTGAGGATGCTCGTCTTGTGGTATACCAGCACAACTCCCAAAGAAAGACCAATCGTTCCCATCAGGTACGGGGGATACCCCTGCAGGTGCTTGATGCTGGTTGCGTTCAACAAACATCTCCCTCAATTCAATATTGGATTAAAATACGCACAATAACGCATCTGATTAATTATCAAAGATTGAAAGGTAGTCATGTCTGATCAAATCCCTGAAGTAAATGCAGGCCGCCGCCGGAAGAGCAGTAGTCGTCCGACCAGCCAGGTGGAACAACCTATACGAAAGCCAGCCGGTTCGGCTAAGCCAAGCGCAAAGCCTGCCAGACCAACCTATTCGGGCGGGTCAGGTCAAACCACTGGAGGTTTCCCGAATGGATCCCCATCAAGCGGAAGCGGCGGTTTGGGCGGGCTTGGCAGTCTGCTTGGCGGGCTTGGAAGCTCTGGCAGTGCGGGCGGCTCAGCCGGCTCGGGCGGACTTGGCAGCCTGTCGGGCTCTGGCGGCAGCCGCAAAGGTTGCGGCGGAATTATTGTTATCATCATTCTGGCTATAGTATTATTCTTCCTATTCAAGAGCTGCCAGGGTGGATCTCTGTTACCGAATATGACCGCGTTGGAACAGGAACCCACTCAAAGTGAACCGGTCTATACAAAGCCAACCCAACCAGCGCAGCCAACCCAACCACGGGCAACAAGCACACCCTGGCCGACAGCGATCAATGCCGGTCAAAACACCGGACAGAAATGGTTGGTCATGATGTACCAGGACGCGGACGACCAGGCGCTTGAACGCGACATCATGATGGACTTGAATGAAATGGAAATGATTGGCTCCACCGATCAGGTTATGATTGTCAGCCAGGTGGATCGTTTCCGCGGTGGATATTCTGGGGATGGCAATTGGGACTCAACCCGCCGTTACCTGGTGACCTACGATGACGACCTGAACAATCTTGGCTCTGAGTTGCTGATGGATCTCGGTGAGAAGAATATGGGCGATGCCTATACGCTCGCTGATTTTCTCACCTGGGCGATCAAGACCTATCCCGCAGACAAGTACATGCTGGTCATGTCGGACCACGGCATGGGATGGCCGGGCGGCTGGAGCGATCCCTCGCCTGCTCAGCGCGACCGAAGCAGCAATGCGCCCTTAACTTCTGCGCTGAAAGATGACATCATTTATCTAAATGAGTTGGAAGCCGCCTTGGCAGCCGCGATTCAGACAACCGGAATCGAAAAGTTCGACCTAATCGGTTTGGATGCCTGTCTGATGAGCCAGATGGAAGTCTATACCGCACTGGCACCTTACACGCACTATGCCGTGGCATCTGAAGAGACTGAACCAGGACTGGGTTGGGCTTACAGCGCTTTCCTGAGCCTGATGGTCTATAACCCCGATGTGAGCGCTGAAGAAGTAGCGAAAAACATCGTTGAGTCCTATATCGGTCAGGATCAGCGAGTGGTTGATGATCAGGCACGCGCAGATTTTCTGGCGCAAAACTCAAGCGGAGGCGGATGGTTCGTCAATCGGATGAGCGCGCAACAGTTGGCAGCTCAGCTTGAGCAAAATATCACGCTGACAGCGGTGAATCTTGACGATTTCCAGACCTTACAAGACGCTGTAAATCAATTCTCCTATCATATGCAGAGCCTGGACCAGCGGGCGGTGGCTCAGGCGCGCAATTACGCGCAATCCTACACCTCCATCTTTGGCAGCAACGTGCCGCCTTCTTTTATTGACCTCGGGCACTTTGCAGCACTGACATATAAGTATTCCGGCGACAGCGCCACGCGACAGTACGCCAATGGCATCCTGAACGCGCTCCAAAGCATAATTGTTGCCGAGAAGCACGGGCCGTCCAAACCTGGCTCGACCGGTATCGCAGTTTACTTCCCCAATTCCCAACTTTACAGCAATAATTCCACGGGCATGGCGTCCTACTCGGTGATCGCCAACAGCTTCAGCAAGGCATCGCTCTGGGATGACTTCCTTGGCTATCATTATGCCGGGCGGAAGTTTACCGCTAATGCCGAGGAAGCGGTGACCGTCAGCCGCGCCAGCCAGATACCTGGCGCAGGAACCGTCACCGTTTCTGATATCAGCGCGACGTCCAGCCGGGTCTCCCCCGGTGACTCGATCACTCTGAGTACAACCATTTCCGGTGAAAACATCGGGTACATTTATCTGTTCACAGGCATGGTGGACAGTGGCTCCAGGAGCATTTTTATTGCGGATACGGATTATCTGGAGAGCCCTGCCACTGGGACTGAATCGGGTGTGTATTATCCCATCTGGCCCAACGCTCAGACATTCAAGCTCAATTTTGATTTTGAGCCTTTGGTTTTCACCATCTCGGACGGAACTAATTCCGGCATCGCACTGCTCAACCCTGTGTCCTACGGTGCCTCGGCTGATCAGGCTGTTTATGCGGTCGATGGAACCTATACCTTCAGTGAAACCGGCGAAACCCGCACCGCCCAACTCCTGTTCAAAGACGAGTATCTGTTCCAGGTAATGGGATTTGTGGGCGGCAGCACGGCTGGAGCCGCCTCTGAAATTACCCCGAACCAGGGAGATACCTTCACGATCACCTACAAATGGATGGATCTGGATGCCAATGGCAAGGTCAGCAAGATCTCAACTTCAGAGGGAGACACCTTGACCTTCGGCAGCAAGCCGTTCCAATGGAAACAGGAATACCTGCCGAGCGGGAATTACCTGGTCGGCTTCCTGGTGGCGGATCTGGACGGGAACGTGACGCCGGTCTATAAGACCATCACTGTTCAGTAGTTTTTTCATTTAGAGCAGGCCGGATTGAGAAACGCAATCCGGCTTTTCTTTTTCAGCTTGTAAATTGCCGGATTCAAGTGAGAAATACTCTACGGGCACGGTGTCCAACCAACAAGCAACTTTTAATGATGAAGTCTTAGCAGGGTGGGTTGACGTCACAGAATTTCGCTCAGTCAAAAAATCGAGATAGTCAACCCACCACGACTAGGAAAAATTTTTGCGTCAAGCGTTGATGAATCAATTTACTCAGACTGCGGTTGGCTGGATATAACCCGGTGTGCTCCTGCAAATGCTTGATGACCCCAACCCACCCTGCCTGCCGGGACGTAAACTCTTCGCAAGCTGGATCGCGGGGTTCAATCCGGCAGAATGTTTGACTGACAACAAGAGCCGGATTTCTCTCTTGAATCCAGCCTGAGAATTGCTTTACTCCAACCCATGTATCGACGGTTGGTGAGCCTCCAGGCATCCGGTATGCTATAATCTCCCATTGCGGTTGCCTAAATAAGTGTTATGGCATACCGGTATTGATTAAATGGATGACTCACAGGGAATGACTTATGTTCAAGAAAATTGGGCAGATCTTTTCAGGAGATCGGCAGAAGAAAAAAATTGACAAACTTGTCACCATCGTAGATCAGATCAACGCCCTCGAACCGCGTTTTGAGAAACGCAAAGATGAGGAACTTAATGCCAAAACGATCGAGTTTCGCGAGCGCCTTGCCAAAGGCGAAACGCTTGACGCCCTCCTGCCGGAAGCCTTCGCGACCGTTCGCGAAGCAGGCAAGCGTGTTTTGGGGCAGCGTCACTATGACGTTCAACTGATCTGCGGCATAAACTTGCACCAGGGGGGTATCTCGGAGCTGCGAACGGGAGAAGGAAAAACCCTCTCAGCCACCCTTCCGCTTTACCTTAACGCGTTGGAAGGCAAAGGCGCGCACCTGATTACCGTCAATGATTACCTGGCAAGGCGTGACGGTCGCTGGATGGGCGCGATTTTTGGACTGCTGGGTATGAGTGTGGGTGTGCTCCAGTCAGCGGGCAGCGCGGAAGGTAACGAGCGCGCTTACATCTATGACCCTAATGAGAGGTCATTGGCTGAAGCCACCAATCTGCTCAGACCAGTCCCCCGCAAGCAAGCCTATCTGGCTGACATCACTTATGGAACCAACAGCGAGTTTGGTTTTGATTACCTGCGCGACAACATCACGATGCGTTGGGATCAACGCGTCCAGCGCGGGCACCATTTTGCCATCGTTGATGAGGTTGACAACATCCTGATCGATGAGGCGCGAACGCCTCTGATCATTTCAGGCGCTTCCCATGAAGATTCCGAGAACTATATCCGCATGGCGCAAATCGTCAGGGCATTGAACCCTGAAGATTATGAGGTGGAAGAAAAAGACCAGACCGTTGTTCTGACCGAAGTTGGCATTGGGCATGTGGAAGAAATGCTCGGGGAGCCGCTCTCTGATCCTGAACGACCGGAAGATATCAAACCCGAACAAGCCCGCTTGATGGGCTTCCTGGAACAATCCCTGCGGGCGGCATTCCTCTTCCGCCGAAACAAGGAATACATTGTCCAGAACGGTGAAGTCGTTATTGTGGATGAGTTTACCGGCCGCATGATGCCCGGAAGACGCTGGTCCGACGGGCTGCACCAGGCGGTGGAAGCCAAGGAAGGCGTGAAGGTGCAGGCGGAAAACATCACCCATGCCACCATCACCATCCAAAACTATTTCCGCATGTACAAGAAACTGGCGGGTATGACCGGTACCGCACTGACCGAGAAAGAGGAGTTCTTCCGGATCTATGGATTGGACGTGCTCTCGATCCCGACAAACCTTGAATATCAGGCAATGAGGCCGAGTTCAGGGTTGAGCGATGAAGAGGTTAAGGACGAAGACGGTTACAGGTTTACCTATTACTATGCCGATTCTGATCCCCTCAAGAAACCCCTGTTCTACAAGCGCAAGGATTACCCTGATGTGATCTATCGCACCACCGAAGGAAAGGTACGCGCGATTGTGTTGGAGATCATCCGCTGCCATGTGATTGGGCGACCGCAATTGGTTGGCACGACCTCGGTGGAAAACTCCGAGAGACTCTCAGAACGCTTGAATTCGGAAATGGTGCGCCGCTTGCTGCAGGTAAAACTGATCCGCCAGGCATGGTTCAAATCCAAGGGTCTCAACGAAGCGGATTTTGTTGACCAACCCGAACTAAAAGCGCTTAACGAGCCCCTTGATAAACTGCGCATGCCAGAATTGCGCCGACTCGCGACCCAAAACGGAATGACCACGCTTGACCTGGCAGACGAAAGTAACAAAGCTGACCTGCTGGCTCTGCTGAAGTTGGAAGAAAAGGATTGGGCACGCCTGTCGGCGCTCTTCGACAGCGGCATCCCGCACCAGGTGTTGAACGCGCGCAAGCACACAGAAGAGTCCCTGATCATCGCTGGAGCTGGCGCTTTTGGCGCTGTCACGATCGCCACCAATATGGCTGGCCGTGGCGTGGACATCAAGTTGGGCGGGGAACTTTCAGAGGGACTGCTTTCACAGGTGAACCAGGTTCTGGCGGAAAAGACCCAGTCTGACCCCTACAACATGACCATGCCGGAACGACTACAGGCAGTGAAGGCATTGGATGGGGAGTTGGATGACAGTCAGCAAGAAGCCATAAGCGCTTTCGTGGCGTATATGGAAAACATGGCAAAAGTACGCGAACTGGGCGGCTTGCATGTGATCGGATCAGAACGGCATGAGGCACGCCGCATCGATAACCAGTTGCGCGGTCGGGCTGGCAGGCAGGGAGACCCAGGCTCGTCACGCTTTTACCTGGCGCTGGATGACGAACTGATGAGAATGTTCGGCGGGCAGCAGATGGAAGGGTTGTTGACGCGCTTCAAGATCGACGAAAACATGCCGATCGAGATATCCTTGGTCAATAAGCTGGTGGAACAATCTCAAACCCGTGTGGAAGGCGCAAACTTTGATGTGCGAAAGCATCTGCTGGAATATGACGACGTGCTGAACGCGCAGAGAAATCGCATTTATAGCCAACGGGATAAGATATTTACCAAGGACGACCTGCATGAAGACGTAAATGAAATGCTGGTCACCGAACTTGGCAGGAGGATCCACAGTGGTCTGGAAAATAAGGAAGATCCCTGGAAGCTGTTGGGCTTTTTGGAAGATGTCCAACCTGCCATCCAAACGGACTTTGGTAGTTATCCAAGCTATTCCCTGAAAATGGTGATGGAAAACCTGGGAACTCCAGATAATGAAGGCGACCTGGTCGAAAAGCTGGTGTCGTTGGCAAAAGACGCTGTGGCGAGTGAGAATGAACACATCCGTGAAGGCGCGGCTCTTCTCTTTGACCGCAGCGAACAGAACATGAAGACCCAATTGGCAGAACGCAATGAAATGCTGGATGCCTACCTGGAAAGCTTTGATCCCACTGAACAGCATGACCTTTCAGCCGAGATCGGGGCGATCGTACAGACCCCGGTGAGAATGGCGCCAGCCCAGCAGCGCAGCTTCATGGAAGACCCCATGAGCATGAAAGCCTCGCTCAAGGATGCTTTGCGGACAAGCGTAATGCTGACCACCATCCGCCGGGTCTTGCTGACACTTGAGAAGCGCTTCGGGGATAACTGGGCGATGAAACCCATCGACCTGGCACAGCTGCCATGGGCAGAGGTTCGGCAAAAATTTGATGCCCAGATTACGGAAGCGCTCGAAAAGCGGGTGGAACGGCTGTTCGGAGCCGAAGCGGAAGTGCAGCGCGATCTTGAAGCTAATCCGGAACTGCTGCAGGCTGCAATAACCGATGAGAATGCGCGCGCCCAATTGGTGCAGGTGAGCACCGAGGGCAGGCGCATCGCTTTTGATGCCCGCTCGCATCGCAAGACTTTTCAAACCCATCAGAGGCTGAATTACCTGTACTCCATGTCGGAACAACTGCTTAAGCAACCCGCTGAAACGGTCACAGCTGACATTTTGGATCATCTCCAGGGAGCGGAAAAGGTCCTTGCAGACATCTTTGGGAAGTTCGAACTGCAGCATCTGGAAAACAACAAGTTCAAACTGGCGGATCTGCCAACAGCTACCAGGGATGCATTGGCTGTCAAGCTTGGAGAACAGCAATTCGGTGAAATTTCCGGATTAGCCATCGAAGAGATCCCGGAAGATCTGCACGCGGATATCCAGGACGTGCTCGGTGACAAAGCCCAAAATCGCATCTATCGCGATCTGCTGCTCGGCACGATCACGGAAACCTGGGTGGATTACCTGACGCGCATGGAAGCGCTGCGTGTTTCCATCAGCATGGAGTCTTATGCCCAGCGCGACCCCTTGGTGCGTTATAAGAGCCAGGCGAGCACGCTCTTCACCGAGATGCTCTCCGAGGTACGCCAGACGGTGATCAGCCGCATGTTCCGTTATCGCCCGACCAAAGCTGCTGAAGCGCAGAATGCCATCGCGACGCCGGCTCCCGAAAAAGCATCCGGTGTGGCAGAACAAAAGCCTGCTGTTCAAAAGACATCGGGCAGGAAGCGGCGAAAACGCCACTAAGAGGTAAAGAATGACCCATTTTTTGGTGACCAATGATGATGGAGTAAGCGCGCCTGGACTGCTGGCGCTTGTTCAGGCGATCCGACAGATCCCCGATTGTGAAGTGAGCGTTTTGGCTCCGGATCATAATTGGTCAGCCTGCGGTCATGTCAAGACCATGACCCGCCCGCTGCGGATGCGTGAAGTGAAACTGGCTGACGGCAGCCAGGCTTTTGCTTCTGATGGCGCTCCTTCTGATTGTGTGGCGATAGCCATCATGGGCGCGGTCGAAAAGCCCATCGACGTGGTCGTGTCCGGTATCAACCCAAATGCCAATGTTGGCTTGGATGTGACTTACTCCGGGACTGTGACAGCAGCGATGGAAGCCTCCATCAATGGCAAACCTGGTATTGCAGTTTCTTTGGACGCGCCGGAACACCATGAAGGCGAGTTGGACTTCGAAACGGCTGCGAAGGCAGCGGCCGGCGTTATTCAGAGGTTGGTGGCTGATGGATTGGTGAATCATGGCAATTCGATCTGGAACATCAACCTGCCCTACCGGGAAGACGGACATTATCAGGGCATTCTGTATACGAAACAGGGCGTCAGGCTTTACCGGGATGTGCTTGAGAAACGGCTGGACCCCCGCGGGAAACCCTATTACTGGATTGGCGGAGAAGCACCGACTGGTTTAATGGATGAGGGTACTGATTATTGGGCGATCAAGCAAGGTTACATTTCCGTAACACCCCTGCAGTTGGACATGACGAACAAGGATTTGCTGGAAACATTAAACCATTCAAATGGATGAGCTATACACGCTCATTCGATAGTCGCGGTTGAGCTGGGATACAATTAGCTTATGTTACCTGACCATCGTGTCCGCCAAAGAGAGTATCTGCTCGAGATTTCACGAGCCCTTACAGAGGAGTTGGACCTCAACGCGCTCCTGAGCCGCATCCTGCACATCGCGATCGAGATGCTGGGTGGGCATGCCGGCTTTATAGCGTTGGTGGGGGATACAGGCGCGTGGCACATTGCGATTAACCAGGGTATCCCGCCAGCCTTGTTGAGCTATCTTGAGAATTGGCTGGCAAGCATCAGCCGCAGTCAAGAGGACGCTGAAACACGCATTCCCGAAATCAACCGTATGCTGAGCGATATCAGCATGGGCATGATCACAGGCGTAGGCATCGACATGACCGTTCAGCAAAGCACGATTGGACAAATTTTTGTCTTCCGTAACTATCGTGCTACTTTTTCGGCAAATGATTATTCAATTTTGACCAGTTTTGCCAACCAGGCAGCTATTGCTGTCCGAAACGCCAGGCTCTACACTCAGGTAACCCGCCAAAACTTACGGATGGCGGCGCTGCTGAGCTCCGTCGCGGATGGAATTCTCATCCTCAAGCCCGATCTGACGGTACTCCAGGTGAACCATGCCTTTGAACGTCTGGCAAACGCGCCGGCAGAAGAATTGATCAATAAGCCCTTCGAGCAGGTGGTGCGGTGGGCAAAGCTTCCAAACGGACTGCGGTTGGACGACGCAGTAAAATCGCAGTTGCAGTGGCGTGCCACCAAAGACCTCTTCCTTGAAGGGGATATGCTGCGCTACAGTCCGCTGGACCCGATCCCCGTGGAGATCACTTATGCCCCATTGTTTTCAGACGAGGGCGAACTCCTGAATATTATCGCCTCGGTACGCGATATCACCCGCTTTAGGGAGGCGGAGGAGCTTAAAACGAACTTTATCTCCGTCATGAGCCACGAGCTCAAAACCCCGATCGCGCTGATAAAAGGATATGCCAATACCCTCAGACGCGAAGACGTGGAATGGGATCAGGCAATGGTGACAGAAAGCTTGCAGGTGATCGAAGACGAAGCGGATCATCTGACCGCGATGGTCGAAGATCTGTTGGACGCGACCAAACTGCAATCGGGCGGGCTCACGCTGCATAAAACTGAAGTCGACCTGGCAGAACTTATCAACGATCTGACCAGGAAGTTTACCCTGCAAAGTGAAAAACACCAGATTACCGCTAATCTTTCAGCGGATTTTCCAATCATCGTAGCTGATGAGACCAGGATGAACCAGCTTATGTCCAACTTGCTCACCAATGCCATCAAGTATTCCGAAGGCGGACTGATACAAATCGATGGGAAAAAGATCGAAGAAAACGTCCAGGTTTGTATCACGGATCATGGCAAAGGGTTCGACCCGGTGGATGTTCCGTATGTCTTTGATCGGTTTTACCGTTCGAATGCTGTGGCGAAGACCACCAAAGGAACTGGTTTGGGTCTGTATTTATGCCAGTCGATTGTAAAGGCGCATGGGGGCAGGATTTGGGTGGATGAAACCTACCACCAGGGGGCAAGGATCTGCTTAACTTTGCCGATCAAGACCAAAAGCCAACTCACATTATGAGATTTCAACTCCTCAGATTTACGCTGGTGGATTCCACCAATGACCTCGCGCTGCAAGCTGCGGAGACTGGCGCTGAGGACGGCCTGGTGGTGTGGGCTCTGCAGCAGACCAAAGGGCGCGGGCAGAAAAACCGCACCTGGGAGAGTCAACCCAGTTGCTCATTGACGTTTTCAGTTTTGTGCAGACCGAACCAGGAAGAACAAACCGTACTGGGGCGATTCACTGCCCTTGGCGCGCTGGCGGTCGCACGGGCTGTTAAGGTAAAGACGGGATTGGACGCGCAGGTGAAGTGGCCTAACGATGTCCTTCTCAACGGTAAGAAGATTTGTGGTGTGCTGGCAGAAACAGATCTGCAAGCGGAGAGAGCTGGCGCGGTCGTGGTCGGAGTGGGGGTGAATTTGCTGCCGGGCGCGTTCGGGGCAGATACCGCGATGAACTACCCAGCCAGTGATGTTTTTAGCGAGACGGGTGTCAGTTTGGATGCTGAAACCTTTCTTTGGACGATTTTGGAAGCGATGCAAGAGCTGCGGGGTTACTTGCCTGGTGATGCTTTTACCCAGGAATGGAACGAGAGGCTGGCATTCAAAGGTGAGGTCAGGCGTATCAAGAATCATAAAGGCGAAACGGGGTGGTTTCGCCTTTTGGGAATTTCTATCGACGGCTCACTCCGGGTGGAGGATGCCGATGGTCATGAGTTTTGCCTTCAGTCCGCCGAAGTGTTGCCCTCTTCGTCATCTTCCTCAGGATAATCGAATCCCTCGTCAGGAACTTCCGGTTCGGGCTCCTGCTCAACATCCTCATCCTTTTCAATGGCTTTTCGCCTGGAACGGCGCGGCGCGGCTTCGCCTGCAGCCACCGAGGCGGCATGGGTCTGCTCGGAGAGCTCCACTTCCTCGCGGGAAATACGGGCAATCGCTGCAATGCTATCGCCTTCGCCCAGTTCCATTACCTTGACGCCCTGGGTGGAGCGACCCTGAACTGAGATCTCGCTTACCTTGGTGCGCAGCACAATCCCACCGCGGGAAATCATGGTGACTTCCTCACCGTCCAATACGACGCGCGCTTCAGCGACATCACCAATAGCCTCGCGTACATCCTGGTTGATGGTCGTAACGCCGAGTGTGCCGCGTGTCTTGGGGATATATTCTTCCAGGGGAGTTCGCTTGCCCTGACCCTTCTCGGTCAACACAAACAGGTAGCCGTCTGGTTCAGCGACTTCCAACGCGGCAACGTGGTCGTCACCGCGCAGGGTAATACCGGTCACGCCCATGGTGGTGCGCCCTGTGGGGCGGACCTGTTTTTCGTGGAAGCGCAAAGCTTTACCCTTCCTGGTAACCATCAGCAGGTCATTCTGACCGCTCGTCATGCAAACCCAACCCAATTCATCACCGTCATTCAGGCGAATGGCGATCAAGCCGGAAGGTCGCACACTGGCAAAATCGGACATGGGAACACGTTTGATGCGGCCAAGTTTGGTGGCAAGCGCGCAAAACTTCGCATCATTGAAATTTTCGACAGGCAGCAGAGCGGTGATGGTCTCATCCGGTTCGAGGTTGAGGATGTTGACCAGGGGAATCCCACGCCCCTGACGGGCTTCTTCGGGCAGCTCAAACACCCGTTCAGAATAGACCTTGCCCTTGTTGGTAAAAAACAGCATGGTGCCCAGGGTGCTGGCACGCACAAAGAAAGTGACAGCGTCTTCACCGCGCATACTCTGCCCGATCACACCGCGCCCGCCTCTGCCCTGGGAGCGGTAAGCCTGGTCGGATACGCGCTTGATGTAACCGCGGTCAGTGATGGAGACGAAGACCGGTTCATCCTGAACAAGGGACTCGTCTGAAAGGTCCATCTCGAGATCAGGCACAATATGCGTCCTGCGGTCGTCGCCATACTTTTCAGCAACTTCATTGAGATCCGTGCGGATGAGCTCAAGCACCTTGTGAGGGTTGGCAAGGATGTCTTCAAGCTCGGCGATAGTTTGAAGTATAGCCTTGTACTCGTCTTCGATTTTCTGGCGCTCGAGGGCTGCCAGGCGGCGCAACTGCATATCAAGAATGGCTTGGGCTTGGATCTCGGTGAGATTGAAACGGGTCATCAGATTTGACTTTGCGACCTCTGCGTCCTTCGATTCGCGGATGGTCTTGATCACAGCGTCAAGATTGGCGATGGCAATCAACAGACCGTCCAGCACGTGAGCGCGTTTTTTGGCTTTGTCGAGTTCGAAGAGGGTTCGGCGGGTGATGACAACCTGGCGGTGCTCGAGATAGTGCGAGAGAGCTCTCTTCAGTGTGAGCATACGGGGTTCAGAATCAACAAGGGCGAGCAGTTGGACGCCAAAGGTCGACTGAAGCGGGGTGTACTTGTACAGTTGGTTGAGAACGCGTTTGGGTTGCGTGCCGCGCTTGAGTTCAATGACGATGCGCATCCCTGTACGGTCGGACTCATCGCGCATGTCCGAAATAGCGTCAAGCCGACCTTCGCGGTGGAGAGCCGCGATACGTTCGATCAGGCTGGTTTTGTTCAGTTGGTAAGGTATCTCCTGGATGATGATGGCAAAACGTCCGTCGCGGATCTCTTCGATCGTGGCAGCGCCGCGCATGGTAAGGTGACCGCGTCCGGTGCTGTAAGCCTGGCGAATGCCCTCACTGCCCACAATAATGCCGCCGGTGGGGAAGTCCGGTCCGGGAATGAGCTGCATCAGGTCTTCCACGCTGACCTCGTCAAGCTCGTCAAAACGGTCGATGAGCAGATTGAGGGCAGCCACCAGTTCGCGCAGATTGTGGGGGGGGATGTTGGTAGCCATGCCAACCGCGATGCCGTTGGAACCGTTCATCAGCAGGTTGGGAGTGCGTGCTGGCAGAACCTCCGGTTCCTTGAGCGAGCCGTCAAAGTTGTCGAGAAAGTCAACCGTGTCTTTATCCAGGTCGGAAAGGATCTCGTCCGAAATCTTCGCTAAACGCGCTTCGGTATAGCGCATGGCAGCAGGCGAATCGCCATCGATTGAGCCAAAGTTGCCTTGTCCATCGATCAGAGGGTAGCGCATCGAGAAATCCTGCGCCATACGCGCCATTGAATCATAGACGGCTGAGTCGCCATGGGGATGGTACTTTCCCAATACCTCACCGACGATACGGGCGGATTTTTTGTAGGGCGTGTTGGCGCGAATGCCCATGTCTTGCATGGCAAAGAGGATGCGCCGGTGAACCGGTTTGAGGCCATCGCGAACATCAGGGATGGCGCGGGCGACAATGACACTCATGGCGTAATCGAGGTAAGCAGTGCGCATTTGCTCGTCGATGCCGACAGGCTGAAGGTTGCTGCCGTTGTTTACGACAGTCTCTTCAATGGGATTTTCAGGTTGTTCAGTCATGTATTGTTCTTTCGATGCAGCCAAAAAAAGTTGATTAGCATAACCTTTTTATTATACCTTGTTTGTCAGATAAAAGACGGTTAAGCGCAAAAAAGCGCCATTATTCATGAATAGGTTTGGTCAAAGCAAAAACCCTGAGAGCGATACTAATCGCAGTAAATGCCGGAATATTTAAAAAGCCCGGGTCTGCGATCCGGGCAATTGACATCATAAGTGAATTAGTTGATCGGACAGCCAGGAATCCGGTTGGCAGAGAAAAAGCACCACCAGCTGGTTGGCATAAAAATCACGATGACCATGATGATGATAATCGCGATCAGAAGCAGAATGAACACGTTGGAGTACCAGGGGTTGCGAGGTTTTTGCTCGGGCGTGGGCTCGGGGGCAAGCGGCTGTTGGGGAATGGGTTTCTGAGCAGGCTGATACACTGGTTGGGGAGCTGCGGGAGCAGGCTCGGCAACGGATTCAGCCGCGGGATACGCGCTGTACGTGGGCGTGCTCGCCTGATCCGGCCATTCAAAACTCATCACAGTTGCTTCAGCCAGGGTGACAAGATCGCCATTATTGAGACGTTGGGGTGAACTGATGCGGACTCCGTTGAGGAAGGTACCGTTGGTGGAACCAAGGTCCTCAATATACACGCCATCAGTGCGCGTGACCAAACGTGCGTGTCTGCGTGAGATTTCCTGGTCTGGCACAGGGATGTCATTCGCGAGGTCACGACCAAGGGTGACTTCTGGCTTTTCGAGATAAAAACTCGAACCGGGGATAGGCCCCGAGCGCATGACGATAAGAGGTTTTTGTTCTGGCATGGTCGCTCCTAACATTCAATAATCCATTAAGATAATTGATTTTACCATTGTCTTGACAAGTCCGCAGAGAAGGAAATGTATATCCAGGCTACATGGTGGCTGGAGCAGGCTGGAAAATCGTTGACGCTGGCGGGGAATCCTGCTATTATCAAAATAATGAGTACTCCCGAGAAGAAAAACAATTGGTTGAGGCGGCTGGCAAAACGCATTCAGCAGGAATTAATATGGCTTACGCCGGGAATGGGCTACAAGCGCTGGCTTGTGTTGACTGTCATTGGTTCGATGCTGCTAGGCCTTGGCGCGGCAGTGTTGGTGTTGGACTACTATCGCAATACAACCAATCAGGTTTTGGTACCCATCCTGGCTGTGCTTTCCCTGCGCTTTCTCGACAGACCGATCCGATTCTTGCTTTTTGGGGGACTGGGAATGGCGATGATCCTGATCGGGATATGGGGGGCAAACCGTTCACTATTGAGGCCATTTGAAAAAAACGGCAAACCTGTCTGGGACACCCTCAAGAACTATCGTCAACGCGAAAAGGGTATTAAAGTCGTGGTGATTGGCGGCGGGCATGGTCTGGCAGCGCTTTTGCGAGGTCTCAAGGAGTACACCCATAACATCACAGCAATTGTGACTGTTGCAGATGACGGCGGATCCTCGGGGGAATTACGGCGCGATCTCGGAGTTCTTCCGCCGGGAGACATCCGCAATTGCCTCTCAGCTCTCAGCAATGATGAAGCGCTGCTTTCGCAGGTTTTTCAGTACCGTTTCACTGCGGGAGCCGGTTTGGAAGGGCACTCACTGGGAAACCTCTTCATCACAGCCCTGAGCGAGATTACGGGAAGTTTTGAAGAAGCGGTGGCTGAATCTGGCCGGGTTTTGGCGATCTATGGGCAAGTGTTGCCCTCGACATTAAGCAATGTGCAATTGGTCGGTGAAGTGCAGGATGAAGCAACGCAGGAGGTTGTGCAGGTTCGGGGAGAAGCGGAACTGACGGAGTATCCAGGAAAGATCCTGAAGGTCTGGCTCGAACCGGCAGAATCGCCGGCTTATCCACCGACTACATCAGCCATTCTGGACGCGGATCTTATCCTGATCGGTCCGGGCAGTTTATACACCAGCCTCCTGCCGAACCTGTTGGTAAAGGGACTTACAGATGCCATCCTGGCTAGCCGCGCGGAGACTTTCTACATTTGCAATATCGCCACCGAACAAGGTGAAACCGATGGATTCAATGCTTCGGACCATGCCCGGGAGATTGACCGTCACATTTGCAAGCACTTGTTCAACCTGGCAATCTGCAATAAAAACTATCATGGGGACCTGGGCGGTAAAGCCCAATGGGTCAGGCTGGATGACGGGATGAAGCAGAACTATCGCGTCTACGAAGCTGACCTGGTGGATGATCTCTATCCCTGGCGGCACAGCTCCCGCAAGCTGGCGCGGGCGATCATGAACTTGTACGAAGAGCGTACAGGTCCTTTGAACTGATTTTTTTGGGGATAGTAAACAGCAGTTTTTTGTTGCAGGCAGCAGGTCCCGGCAGACTGTCTTATGAATATATGTGCTCTTTGTAGAGAGATGATCTCAGAAGCCCAAACTATCGGATATAATTCAATAAGTTAAGCTTACACACTCTGGCAGCCATGCCTGTAAGAAATAAACTAGAATCACTCAATCGGAGGATATATGAAAACAAAAGTAGCAATTAATGGCTTTGGCCGAATCGGACGTCAGGTATTAAAGCGAATCCTTGAGGATGCTTCAGAAACCCTGGAAATCGTAGCGATCAATGATCTCTTTGATCCTAAAACCAACGCTCACCTTTTTAAGTACGACTCCACTTACGGAATCTTCAAGGGAGAGGTTGTGGTTAATGAGGCAGGCAATCTGGTGATCGATGGCAAAGAGATCAAAGTCCTTGCCGAAAAAGATCCGGGTAATCTGCCCTGGAAAGCACTCGGCGTGGATATCGTTTTTGAGTGTACCGGTATTTTCACCAACGCCAAAAGCGAAGATGGCAAGATTGGCGCAGATGCGCATATTGCCCGAGCCGGCGCCAAGAAGGTCATCATCTCCGCGCCTGCCAAGGGAGAGGATCTGACCATCGTCCTGGGTGTCAATGAAGAAAAATACGATAATGCTGTCCATCACATTATTTCGAATGCTTCCTGCACCACCAACTGCCTCGCCCCTGCTGCCAAGATCGTCAACGATCGCTATGGGATCATCAGCGGCGTTATGACCACAATCCACTCTTACACCAACGACCAGGTCATTCTGGATCAGGGTCACAAGAAAGAAATGCGCCGTTCCCGTGCTGCCGGTTTGAACATCATCCCCACCAGCACCGGCGCCGCGAAAGCTGTTGCGTTGGTCATCCCCGAGCTGAAGGGCAAGTTCGATGGCTACGCTCTGCGCGTTCCGACCCCGACCGTGTCCATTGTTGACTTTGTCGCGCTGGTCGAGAAACCGACCACCAA
>Ga0116174_10001339_pt1 | contig 22627 bp, 19 predicted proteins | sample AD_UKC087_MetaG_FD_89801 | JGI IMG/M metagenome (GOLD analysis project Ga0116174, IMG submission 89801) | Active sludge microbial communities of municipal wastewater-treating anaerobic digesters from USA - AD_UKC087_MetaG | ecosystem: Engineered > Bioreactor > Anaerobic > Digestate | place: USA...
AGATGCTAGTAAAACTATTTTATCTTCGTAGCTCCCTTTTTTATTATCTATAGTATTTTTAGAGTAATTCCAGTAATCAATTCTGCCATTTCTTGTAAGCTTATCTTCTTTGACAATTTCATCTCGTGCATAGTTGAATATAGTTTTGGCTTTTTCATTGCTTCCCATATTGGATTTAGTTATTTGCTCCAATACTTTTAAAACACTTGAGTTATTGACGTCAACAAATTCACGGGGATCTTTAGATTCATATATAGAATAAGAATAAACATCCTGATTTAGCTTGTTCTGTAAATTTAAAAGATTATTTTCTGCTTCATTTAGTTCATTTTTATGTTGTATTTTTCCTAATAATATTAATTTTTTTTCTATAAATGTTGCATTAGTTTCTTTAAGATTAGAATATGATTGTTTTATTGTATCTTCTAAATCTTTATTTAACTTTAATTGTAAATTTAATTTTTGGGTTTGTTCCACTATCATTAAGGTTGAAAACAATATGCCAAATAGTAAAAATAAAATTACAAAATATCTTTTAATCATATTTTTTTGATACTATATCTCTATATAAAAATTACTTAAATTAAATGTGTGCCTAATATAATTATTGTTTTTAAAATATCGACTCACTAGTCCGATCCTATTAGTTTCCTTGCTGCCATCGTAAGTGGATCTAAAGCACTAGATATTGGTGGGGCATAAGATGTTTCTGATGTTGCGAGTTGATGGACAGTTGTTTTTCTTCCTATGAGAAGTGCCATTGCATCGATTCTTCCCTTTACCTCTTCCTTAGATATGACTTGGGCACCAATTACCCTATAGTCGCTGTCTGATAGAATTTTAACATATATATCTTCTCCCCGAGGGTAGTACTTAGCACGTGTTAGCCCTTTTGCATTGCCTTCAATGGGGCTAATTCCATATTCAAGTGCCCTTTCTTTTGTGATCCCAACTGTACCAACTTCTAATTCACCAATTACTGCAATACTTGGGCTTGATATAGAACCAAAAACAGAATTTTTGCCCAATATGTTATCTGCAACTAGAACACCTTGCCTAATTGCTGTCGAGCCCAAAGCACTAATTGTAGATTTATGAGTTATTATATCTGTGACCTCGATACAATTACCGCATGCGTAAACATTTTTAAGGTATTTCCCGTGCCTTCTTACTCTCAATGAGGCATCCGTTACAATTGCACCAGTTATTCCAGTTTCAATACCGGCATTTTTCGCTAATTCTACATTTGGCCTTACTCCTACGGATACTAAAACTAAATCTGTCTCAAACTCATTTCCATTGGCCTTGACATGAGTTACCTTTTTACTTCCTATAAAGGATGAAGCGACTGTAGATGTATGAATGTGCATATTTAGTGAGGATAAGTAATCTTCTACGATACTGCTCATATCTTTATCTAACATATTGGGGAGAACTCGATCCTTCATTTCAATTAGCCTTGACTTAAGACCTTTTTTAAGAAAAGCATGTGCCATCTCAAGACCAATGGCCCCTGCACCTATTATTGTTGGAGATTTTGTATTTTTTAATGCGTCAGATATTTTTAAAGCATCTTCTAATGAATTTAAGAAATAAATTCCTTCCAAGTTTATCCCTGGAATAGGGGGAATTATAGGTTTTGCTCCAGTAGCTATTACTAAAGTATCATATTTAAGTTTCTCATTACCAAAAAATATCTCATTTGTATCTAAATCTATTTTATCAACTGTTGTTTCATTGAGTATGTTAATGTCCATCTCAGAATAATACTTTTTATCTCTAAGGACGAGGGTATCAAATGAAGTAATCATTCCAGAAAACACAAAAGGAATTCCACAATGACTATATGCAAAATATTTACGATCAGTTATAACTGTGATATCTATATCTTTGTTTTTCTTTCTAACTTGGGATGCTACAGGTAATCCCGCAGCTCCTGCACCTATTATAACAAGGTGTTTTTGCATGTTCAATATAAACCGGTAACAGCTTTTTAAAGTTAAGGTTTAATATTTTTGTAATTATGGCCAGTTCCTAAGTCTTTATTTATAATGTCTTGCCCAAGAGTATTATTAGAAAAATGCCAGCCGTATTAAGGACATAGGATATAATTCCAAAATGTTTTAGTTTTACTTCTTTCGATGATGCAAGTATTGTGATACCTACCTCATCAGGTAGTGGGGTTGCTATAAAAATAGCTCCAAGGGTATATGCTAAATATTTTTGATAAATTTTGGGTATTTTATTCAATGTAAAGAGTGATATTTTATGCTGTGAAAATTCTTTTATTTCATCAACAAACGAAATTCGAATAAAGTGGAATATTAAGAAATCACCCACTAACGAGCCAATTCCTGCAATTAATCCTAGAAGTATAAAGTTGTTATTAGTTGAAAAAATTAAGATTAAGGCAGTAGCAATTGGGGCAGTGAAAGAAAAGACATATAATATTCCAGAAATAAAAATACCTACATAACCCCATTCTACAAAACTTTCAGGGATAAGATTACTTAGCCCTCCAAAGAGGAAGAAAGTCAATAAATATAATACTCCTAACGATTTAAATTTTTTATATTTCATTACACTAACCAGAATAGGATTAATTTTTAATTGAATCTTCAATTGAAGATAATTTTTGATAAATCAATTGAATAGCATTATTTTGTGCATCTAGATTATCCAATATTACCCGTATTTCTTCTTCTGTTTTTAAATTTATCAGATAATCTGTATGGGTTTCTGATCTAATTTTTGTATCTTGTCTATTCTGGCTCATCATTATAACTGGTGCGGTATAAGATGCTAAGAATGAAACAACTAGATCTAAGGATATGAAAGGGTAAGGGTCCAAACGACTAATCCAAGTAGTAATATTCAAAGATACCCATATTAATAAAATTATAGTCTGTGCAAAAATGAATCTCCACAAACCAATTTTTGATGTAGCCCAATCAGAGGCTTTTCACCAAATGTTTGTCTTTCTTCATATAATTCATTAACATCACATATTTTTTCATGTTCATGTTTATATGGCTTAGGAAACTTAAATTTATCCATTTTTTCACCTATAACTTGACCTTTTTTAGATAATTATATATTTAATTAACTAGTTGGAATAGGATTAAATATAAAATAGGGCAATATATAATTCATATGAAAGATTCAATATCAAATGAATATCTCTCAGAAATTGTTGATAAAGCAATTATTAACTTATCTAATAATAATTTAGATATTTTCTTTGATTCGTTAAAACCAATACTAGAAAAGAAGTGTCCCTTTTCTAAACTAGATGTAATTGGAAGGAATTTGGGATTAAATCTAAAGAATAAACCAGAATTGCTTATCCAAGGATTTGATATGTTAATCGGATCTAATAAAATGGCAAGCTATGTACTCGTAAGCCAAGGATTATTCCAACTTATGCCAGAGAATCTTAATTTGGTAATGGAAAAAAGTAGACAATATATAATATATGGAGATAAGTGGTATGTTTGCGATATAATTGGAGAGAGAAGCATAGGATTATCTTTAGTTAATTACTTTGATATCGCGCTTCCATGGATTGAAAAGTTTTTACACGACGAAAATAAATGGCTTAGGAGATCTGCTGGCGTTTCTACCCATTTCTTTAGCAAACGAATATTAGATCAAAAGGAGAGAACAATTATATTATTAAATATCTTAGAGCCACATATAGAAGAGAAAGATATAGATATAGTAAAAGGAATTGGCTGGGGATTAAAAACAATTGGTAAATACCACCCAGACATACTTGCTGAATTCTTATTGGCACAATTAAGTAAAGATAAGAAGATATCAAAAACTATGCTTAGAAAAGCTTTGACTTACCTACCAATGGATAAAAAAAAGGAGATAGAGTCATTTGTATAAAGAGTATTCTACAAAACATATCTTAAACGTTCATAAACATTGTGATGGTGGGTGGTTTTGGATAAAATATTCTGCATCCCCTTATCTTGGATGCGAATACGGATGTAGTTACTGTTATTGCAGAGAGGATAAATATGACCCACATAAACGTGAAATAGATCCTGAAATAATTGAGTTAGAGGATCCTTTTTCCGAATATATTAAAGTTAAAAAGGATGCACCAGATCTTTTTAGAAAAGCAATTACTAATAAACCTAAAGATTTGATTTATCTTGATAGCTATCAACCTGTTGAAAATAAATATGGTTACTGTAGGAAAATTTTAGAAGCATGTCTTGATTTAGAATTTCCTATTTTTATTAATGAAAAATCTCCACTTCTGTTAAAAGATTTAGACATTTTAAATGAGATTAATAAAAAGTCTTATGTCAACGTTGGTTGGTCAATTATTGCTAGTAGTGCTGACAAAGCATTTTCAATATTTGAGCCTAATTCCCCAAATCCTAATTCTAGATTCGAGTCAATGAAAATATTGTCAGAAAATAATATTCTTACAGGAACAATATTAATGCCAATACTTCCATATATTTATGACAGTGAAGATAATATTGAAGAGGTTGTAAAAAAAACTGCTTCTAATGGAGGAAAATATATTTTGGACGGAGGATTAACACTAAATGGGTACTGTAAAAACTACTTCTTTAATTTTTTAGAAAAATATAATTCTTCATTAATCGAAAAATATGAATTACTTTTTTCTAATGATAAATTATATTCTCAAGTTAATATTAAAATCCATAAAATAGTTTTGAAGTATTGCCAAAAATATAATCTTCAGAATTACATTACAAGACCAATAGATTATTTCCCTATAGAGTATCAAATTAATAAAAAAGTATCAGAAAAATATTTCTTAAAGCAAGAGAGATTCAATTAGAAGGAGGCGATAGATATAAAGAATGGGCATATAGAAAAGCAGCATGGGAAGTAGATGAGCTTGAAGAGAGCATAAGCACTATTTATAGAAATGAAGGATTAAAAGGATTATTAAAGATAAAAGGCGTAGGTAAATCAATTGGAATGGAAATTGAAAAATTAATTAAATCGAATAATTAGAGAGATAGTCGAAAATTATATAAAAAGATTTATTGTAAAAATCTCAAGATAGTTAAAAGTGATATTATGAAAATAATAACTTATTTAATGATTGGAATGTTGTTGTTGGCTTCAGTGATGTATGTCTCAGCATCCGATAAAAATTTTGATATAATTGTACTACAAGGGAACTCACTTAAAGTGGGAACAGAAAATAATCTAGTTACTCTTACGATTAATAATGAAACATCTTTAGAATTCCAAAATGTTAAAATTTACTTAGATTTAACCTTTCCTTTTTCTAAATCAAATAAAGAATCTGATCAATTTGTAATTGGAAATCTTACCACAATACCAAAAGGTGCATTTTTTGTAATTGATGTCGAGAGCGGTGCTGCATATGGAAATTACAAAATCCCCGTGATTGTTGAAACGAATAGGGGAAAGTACCATGAAGAGATAGAAATTAAAGTTATAGGTGATACCCTTGTTAGCGTAGATGATTTCACGATAAATGGGGTAAAAGGTAAAACTGTGGACCCTGGATCAATATTTAATCTTAATTTAAGATTGAAAAATGTTGGGGGAAACAGATTACAGTGGTTAAAAGTTACCTTAGATACTAAAGATCCAGAGATTATTCCCGTTTCTTCATCTTTAACTAAGACTTTTCAAGATGTTAGAACAGGAGAATACGTTATAGCTAATTATGACTTATCGGTGGGAAAAGTAATTCCTCCAAAGAACCATATAATGACATTGACTCTAACTTTCCAAGACAATCTAGGAGTTACGTATACTCAAAGCGAGGTACTAGGTTTAAAAATAACTGGAACGCCACAATTAGAACTTGGTAGAAGAACTACAGACCCAACTAGAATAATGCAAAATCAACCCTTTATTTTAACCTTGAAAATAGAAAATATTGGGACAACTGATGCAGATAATGTTAAACTAAAAATAGAATCTCCTTTTTTAGGGGATAGTGAAGCATACTTAGGTAAAATATCAAAGAATGATTATGCAAATGGCGTATTTGCTCTAAATTCAGGAATAAACAGTGGAGAAATTAAATGCAAACTTATCGTAACTTATAATGATGATAAAGGATTACAAACTAGTGAAAAAGAATATTTTATCTCCATAAATGCTGTTCCTCAAGCAACACTAGGACAAATGATAGTAGGATCGATTCTTCCAATTTTACTGTTGATTGTAATTATTGGTGGAGTATACATTTACAGAAAAAAAAGAAAATCTAAAAAAGAAGAATATTCTAAAGAAAAACTTGTAAATTAAATTGAAATAAATTTTTAGAGGGCATTGAAAAATGGAACTACCAATAATTGATGCAAGATCAGTGTATAAATGTTATACTCTTGGAAATACTCAGATTCCCATTTTACGCGGGATAGATCTTACTGTAAAAAAAGGCGAGATTGTAGCATTAATGGGGCCATCAGGCTCCGGCAAGAGTACTCTTTTAGGAATTTTAGGAGGATTAGATGTACCCACATCAGGTAGAATTATAATGGATGGAATTGATATAACTAAACTTCCTGAAAGTAAGCTTGCAGAGATTAGAGGTAAGAAAATTGGATTTGTTTTTCAAGCTTATAATCTTGTTTCGACACTCACAGCAATTGAAAATGTGATGTTACCTTCATATTTTGTCAAAGGCACTAAAAAAGATCCTGAAGAGCTTTTAGAAATAGTAGGTCTTAGTCACAGGAGAAATAACAAACCTACTGAAATGAGTGGTGGAGAGCAACAAAGGGTGGCAATTGCAAGAGCATTAATAAATAATCCAAAGATTCTTTTTGGTGACGAACCTACAGGTAACTTGGATTCTAAGACTGAACTCAAAATATTGAATTTATTTCAGAGATTAAGAGAGGATTTTGATTCTACTATTTTCTTAGTTACACACTCTGGTGAGGTGGCTAAAATAGCAGATCGTATTCTCTATATTAGAGATGGTAGATTAGAAAGGGAGACAAATGTTGGAAAACTCAAAAATTAACATTTATTTAAAATATGCGTTTACCTCCTTTCTAAGAAGAAAGCAAAGAACACTCTTCTCCTTACTTGCAATATCAATTAGTGTCGCATCTATAGTTGCGATTAGTCTAATGGGAGCCTCTGTTGAGACTACCCTCCAGAGTAGTGTAAAATATTATTTTGGTGGCGATTTGAGACTTGATATGGAAACTGTGGGATTTCGAATTGGAAAATTTGATTTTAAAGATACTGAAGATTTTATTATAGGACTGAGGGATACAGGAACTATTGAAAATTATACCTATATTCTGGATACAATCAGGGGCACGGATATACAAAGGGAGGGAGTTACTCAGACTTTTTTAGGATTAAGAGGAATAGAAATAGGAAATTATCCATTATATGATGAAATTCCAGTAATTGATCCTAAAGGTGCAAAATTTAATACTTTAATTAAAGAACCTTATGATATTGCAATAAATGATATATTGGCTCAAAATCTTAAATTAAAAGTCGGGGATACTCTACCAGTTTTATCAGATAACGGACGAACTGAATTTAAAGTAGTAGGTATTATAAAAGAAGGAGGGGGAGTTGCAGAGATATTTGGCATAGGATTAATAAAATTCGATACAATTATGGAGCTTCTTAAACTAGAAGAAAAAGATGCGTCTAGCATATTCATAAAAACACAAAACGATATTTTGATGTACGAAGCCGAAAAGTCAATCCAAAATCAGTTGATAGATCGGAACAAATATAAAATTAGTGTTTCAAACTATGTAGAACAAAATGAAGTAACTATCCAAATATTAAGACCGGTACTACAATTTTTTAATCTTGCGGGCATTATTTCCCTCTTAGTTGGCGCAATTGGGATAATTACTACGATGTTTATATCAATGAAAGAAAGAAAAAAAGAAATTGGAACAATGAAAGCAATAGGTATTAAAAGTTCCCAAGTTATCAATTTCTTTCTGTTTGAGGCGCTAATTTTAGGCATTACTGGTAGTTTTTTTGGTGTTGTTCTAGGGATAATATTATCAACTCAACTTGTGCATATTGCTGAAGGTATATTTAATACAACTTTATACTTAGTTATTGATAATTATGTTTTGTTATATGGATTTTTAGTTGGAGTATTCTCTGTGTTTACTTTTCAGATAGTGCCGGCTTATATCGGTAGTCAGATTAGACCAATCATAGTTCTCAAGGATATAGAAGGCGAAAAGCCTTTTTATAGAGATTGGGGATTTTTAAAAATAGTTTTTATATCTTTCATAGTTTTTTGGGGAATATTATACTTGAATTTGCGTTCATTTTTGTTAGTATTGGGAGTATTTGGATTGATATTTTTAATGTTTATTTTTACATTTGTCGCAAGGTATATAATTAAATTAGTTTCGAGATTCCCAACGTTTAATCTTGTTTCATTTAAGTTAGGGTTAAGAAGTATTGAAAGAAATCATTGGACTGTTGCAACAGCGCTTTTAGCCATTTCAATTGGCCTTGGTAGTGTCGGAGGGGTCCTTACTACTGGGGAAGGGCTTAAAGATTTCGTAGCAGATGCATTTTCTTCATTTGCAGATTACGATATTCAAATAAACGGCATATCTAATTCAAAAATTTCGGATATGGAAGAAAGATTATTGTTAATGGAGGAAGTCAAAACAGTATACAAAACAATTGATGGATTTTCAGGTTTAAATTTAACTATACATGAAATAAATGGCAAACCAATGTTTCGATATATTAGCGATCTTACTGAAGATAAGAGAATAAAGGCAGAAGAAAAATGTATTAATGTAAATTTGGGGGGGAGGAATTTAGAATTTAATCCACTCAGTTCTGCTACTTTCAAGACTACACAGGGAAGACTTTTAGGAAAAGAGGATATTGGTAAAAATAACATAATTGTTTCAACTCAATGTGTTGATACATTTGGAATTAGATTAGGGGATACTATCACTTTCCAGTACAATGATTATTATTTCGATATGAAGATTATTGGGATTTATGCACCTAGTTTTCAAGGAGGCGGGCCGCCTTCATCTAATCTAGGAATTCTTACATCTACAGAAACTCTAGATAAATTAAGAAGATCCTCTTCGAATAAAGATTTTAATATACTCGAGATTAATGGAATTAAATTAGTAGACTATACAAAATCATTGCCACAAGAGCAGTCAAAATTAATATCTATTTTATCTAAAACTCGAGTGAACATAGTAGGATTAAATTTTGAATCGGAATATTTTGAAACTCATAGTAATGAAAAAATAATTATTTCTAAAAGATTGGCCGAATCATTTGGATTGAAGATTGGTGATTCTATTACATTAGAAGAAAATAAATACCAAAAAACATTTTTTATCCATGATATTAAAGAAGGGCCTTTTAATGTGGATTCAGAAATTATTATTCCTTATTCTTCACTTAAAGGAGCTTTTCCGGATATATACACATATACCTTGAATGTGGTGGCTAAAGAAGGTCAAGTGCCTACTTTATCAAAAAAAGTCAAAGCTATGTTTTCACCAGAATATTATGTATTTGAATCTTCAGAAGTTCTTTCTATTGTGAACAGGCTTATCGATCAAGTTGTAATTCCAATATCTTTACTTGCTTCGTTTTCCCTTTTTGTCGCCATTATAGTTATTTCAAATACAATGTATCTATCTATAATTGATAGAAAGAGGGAGATAGGAATTATGAAGGCGATAGGTGCAAGTAATTTAACAGTATTAAAAAATCTAGCAATAGAAAATTTAACTATTGGCGCAATTGGAGGAATACTCTCTTTAATTGTTCTGTATGTTTCATTTTTTGGAATATCTGTCATTCTACAGATAGGAGAAACTCCAATTAATTCATTTGTCTTAATAGGTATATTTTTGTTGTCATTAGTTGTATCGATTATTGCTTCGATTATACCTGCATACAATGTCTCAAAAATACGGCCATTGTCAGTTCTAAGATACGAATAGGTAATGTCTAACATTCTTTAAACAAAAATAAAATAAAACCGAAAATTTTATAAATAGATTGATTAGATTAACTTTAGGTGAACTTAAGTGACCATTTCACAAAGCTGTCAAACGAGGATCTTTATAAGAGATTTCAACAGTTTTTTTGAAAAACTTGAGAAAACTATTATGTACCTAGGCTGTACACTGACTTCTCAAAAGAAAATCAATCTATAAATAAGTAAAGGTGTTTTAATGGAAGAAAATAATGAAAATCTTGAAAATAAAATCAGTGAACTTGAAAATAAAGTCATGGAACTCGAACAACAGCTTTCTGAGAGTGAATCAATGCAAAAAGAACAATATGAGAGACTTCTAAGGAGTGAAGCAGATTTTCAAAACCTTAAGAAACGCACGGAGAAAGAAAAGGAAGATACTAAAAAATATGCATTACAGGAAGTCATAATGGGAATACTAAACGTGCTTGATCATATCGAAAGAGGGATAAAAGCATACAAAGACTCTGAAAAAAAATTACTAGATCGGGAAGAAGTTCTTATGGGTTTAGAATTAATTTATAAAGATCTTAAAAACGTTTTACGTTCACATGGGTTATGTGAAATAGAATGCCTCGGGAAAGAATTTGATCCGTTCTTCCATGAAGCAATGGCCATTATTTGTTCAAACGAAACGGAAGAAAATACAGTAGTAGAAGAATTTCAAAAAGGGTATATTTTAAATGATAGGGTCATAAGACACTCAAAAGTGAAGGTTACTAAAAAAGAATAATGAAAATAATAATATAATTAAATGAGGTGGATTATATGGGAAAAGTATTAGGAATTGATTTAGGAACAACAAATTCATGTATGGCTATAATGGATAAAGGTCAGCCTCTTGTAATACCAAATGCAGAAGGAGGTAGAACTACTCCATCGGTCGTAGGTGTATCTTCTAAAGGGGAATGGTTAGTTGGTAGAGTAGCAAAAAATCAAATTGTATCAAATCCAGAAAATACTGCTTATTCAGTTAAGAGATTTATTGGAAGAAGATATGACGAAGTTGACAGCGAAAAAAAAATTATTCAATTTGGCATTACGTCTGGAAATAATCAAGAAGTAAGAATTGTTCTTAGTGGTAAAGACTACACTCCCGAAGAACTATCTGCAAAAATTCTAAAAAAATTAAAAGAAGATGCGGAAACATACCTAGGAGAAAAAATAACTGAAGCAGTTATTACTGTACCCGCATACTTTAATGATTCTCAAAGAAAGGCCACTAAAGATGCGGGGGAAATTGCTGGATTAAAAGTGCTAAGAATTATCAATGAGCCTACTGCGGCAACATTAGCCTATGGATTAGATAAACAACATGAGCAGACAATCCTAGTTTACGATCTTGGTGGAGGTACTTTTGATGTTTCTATTCTTGAAATAGGAGATGGGGTGTTTGAAGTTAAATCTACTAATGGGGATACACATCTTGGTGGAGATGACTGGGATCAGCGTATTGTTGAATGGTTAGTTGAAGAATATAAAAAGCAGTATGGAAAAAACATAACTAATGATAAAATGGCAATGCAACGATTAAAAGAAGCTGCTGAAAAAGCAAAGATAGAACTATCTGGACTTGCAGAAACTTCAATAAACTTGCCATATTTGACTGCAGATGAAACTGGGCCAAAACATCTTGAAGTGAATTTATCTAAATCTAAATTCGAAGCAATGACAAAAGATCTATTGGAAAGAACAATGAAACCAATTCAACAGGCAATGTCAGATGCTAAAGTAGAACCTGAAGATATTGACTCAATTCTCCTTATAGGGGGGTCTACAAGAATGCCCCAAGTATATAATTATGTGAAACAGTACTTTGCAAAAGAACCGAGAAGAGATATTAATCCTGATGAATGTGTTGCAATCGGTGCGGGGATACAAGGGGGCGTACTAAAAGGTGAAGTAAAAGATGTACTTCTTTTAGATGTCACTCCACTATCTTTAGGAATTGAAACTTTAGGTGGAGTATTCACAAAATTGATTGATAGAAATACAACCATACCTACAAAGAAGAGTGAAGTCTTTTCAACAGCAACAGATAACCAATCTTCAGTAGAAATACATGTGCTCCAAGGAGAAAGACCAATGGCGGCGGATAATCATACTCTAGGTAAGTTTACATTAAGTGGGATTCCTCCTGCACCAAGAGGCATTCCTCAAATAGAAGTCACATTTGATATAGATGCAAATGGAATTTTAAACGTTACAGCTAAGGACAAGGGAACTGGAAAAGAACAAAGCATTACAATTCAAGCATCAGCAAATCTGTCTAAAAGTGAAATAGATAATCTAAAAAAAGAAGCTGAAGCTCATGCACAAGAAGATCTCAAAAAGAAAGATTTAGTGGAAGCAAGAAATCAGGCAGATACTGTGATTTATACCACAGAAAAAGCAATAAAAGACTTCGCAGAAAAAATAGATTCTTCCAAAAAATCGGAATTAGAAGGATTGATTGCAGATTTAAAAAATGCAATGAGTGGAACAAATTCTCAAGATATAATTGCCAAAACAGAAACACTTTCAAAAGCAATGTATGAAGTCAGTGCTAAAATTTATCAACAGACTCAAGATACAAAGGAGCAACCACAACAAGGACAAAAAAATGATGATCAATCTAATGCAGGCGATAGGATATATGATGCAGATTTTGAGGTAACTGATGAGGATAAAAAAGATTAATTTATTTTTATTTTAATTTTTGAGGTTTTAGGATGGCTAAAAGAGACTATTATGAGATTCTTGAATTAAATAAAAATGCAACTGAAGATGAAATTAAAAAATCGTACAGAAGACTTGCAAAAAAATACCATCCTGACTTAAATAAAGGAGATAAATCTGCAGAAGAAAAATTCAAAGAAATATCTGAAGCATATGAAGTTTTGATGGATAAAAATAAAAAAGCTAATTATGATACATATGGTCATGCTGGAGTAAACAATAACTTTGGCAGAGAAGGATTTGAATGGAATCATTTTACTCATTTTTCAGATCTCGAAGATATATTTGGCAGAGGATTTGGTAGTGGAGGATTTGGAGACTCTATTTTTGACATATTCTTTGGATCTTCCGGCCAAAGAGGTGAAAGCTACAGACCTCAAAGAGGTAGGGATCTAAAAACTAGTATATCTATAACACTTGAAGAAGCATACACTGGAACTAAAAAATCTATTAAAATGACTAAAGGATTAAAATGTTCTGATTGTCATGGAACCGGATCCAAAGGTGGAATGCCTCCAAAAGTATGTCCTGCATGTGGGGGTTCTGGAAGAGTTCAAGCTAGAAAAGACACAGTATTCGGTACCTTTGCAACAGTTACTGTATGTAATACTTGCGGAGGTAGAGGCAAAGTTATCGTAGAAAAATGCCCTAAATGTAGCGGTACGGGTAGTGTAAGGGGGGAAAAAACTATTAACATTGATATTCCTAAAGGTATTGAAAATGGAAACACCCTTAGAATATCCCAAGAAGGAGAAATAGGATCTGTTGGAGGCCCTCCAGGGGACCTATATGTTGAAATAAGGATAATCCCACATAATATTTTCAAGAGAGAAAATGCAGATTTAATATATTTACAATCAATTGGAGTAGCACAAGCTGCTTTAGGATGTTCTTTATCAGTACCTACAATTGGTGGACGGGCAAATGTTAAAGTTCCAGCTGGGACTCAACCAGACACAATTTTGAGATTGAAGGGTAAGGGCATGCCTAAAATTAGGGGTTATGGAACAGGAGATTTATTAATAAAAATAGTTGTTGAAATACCGAAAAATATAACTTCGGAAGAGAAAGATCTATTAAAAAAATATGCACAAATTAGGAAAGAAAATATTAACTAATACTAACATATAAATACTGACATATCTATTTTAATTTATATTATGAAGGGAAAAAAGATGGATTATCTTAGAGAGAATATTGGACTTAATGGAAAAAAAACTAGCCCTAAACTGATTGAAGGGCTAAAGAATTTTATTATTGATATTGATGGCGTAATTTGTGATGATATTCCAAATGAGGAATCAGATAGAATGGCTACTGCAAAGGAGATACCTAATGCCAAGGCTACAATAAACAAATGGTATGAAGAAGGCCACATTATAACTTTTTTTACCTCAAGAACTCAAAAAGAGCGAGACGTAACTATAAAATGGTTAGAAGAACACGGGTTTAAATATCACAACATTATCTTTGGGAAACCTAGAGGAGGCAACTATCATTATATTGACGACAAAGATATAAGGGCCACAAGATTTGAAGGAAAATTTGGGGAATTTGTTAAAAAAACTAGAGAAATCCAAGTTTTTGAATAAAAGTATATTACTTTAAATTTGTGTATAAGATATAATCCTTGCAGCTAAAATGGATATGGGGAAAGAAATATTTACTGATATATTTTTGGCTCAAATGTACTGTAAAGTATTTAGTCAAATCCACCAAATTAGCTACCATTAAGAGATAAATTTTCTAATTATTTTTTTATCTTTAGGTAATTTTTTATATAGATTAATATTTGATTATTCATGGAGAATGATTTAAATCAACAAATTATTAATAATAAAAAATCTATTAAATTCTATAACTCTCTTTCTAAAAAAATAGACACTCTAAATTTTAAAGAGAATACAGAAGTAAAAATGTTTACTTGTGGTCCTTCGATATATAGGAAACCTCACATTGGTAACTACAGAACTTTTTTGTTTGAAGATATACTCCAAAGGTATTTGGAATATTCTGGCTACAAAGTTAAAAGACTGATGAATTTTACAGATATAGAAGATAAAGCTATTGAAGAAGCTAGACTTAAAGGAATAACAGTAAAAGAATTAACACAAGAAATAGCAATACTATTTCTTGAAGACTTAAAACTTCTAAATATAAAAGTTCCAACTTTCATTGTTAGATCAACTGAAGCAATTGAAGAAATTATTTGTATTATTTCAAAGCTTTTGGAAAAGGAGCATGCTTACTATTACAAAGGGGACATTTATTTTGATCCAACAAAATTTAAAGGATTTGGTAAGCTATACGGGATTGATATGACTAAATGGCCTAAGAAAAAAATTCGATTTAAACGAGATAATTATTCTTATAATATGTGGAATTTAGGAGATTTTATTTTATGGCATTCATGTAAAGATGAAAACTATCCATGTTGGGATGCACCAATAGGTAGAGGTTGGCCGGCATGGAATGTCCAAGATCCAGGAATAATTCTTCATTCTTTAGGAACTAAAGTTGATATTTGTTGTGGGGGGATTGATAATCGATTAATGCACCACGACTATAACATCGCCATAATGGAAAGTTATTCTGGGGAGGATTTTTGCCCTTACTGGCTGCACGGGCATCATTTATTTGTTGATGGGAAGAAGATGTCAAAAAGAAAAAAGAATATATTATACATTGAGGATCTCATCGAAAAAGGGTATTCAACAAAAGAGATACGATTCTTTTTGATATATTCTCATTATAGTGAAAAAATGAACTTTACCTATCGCAAATTTGAAAAAGTTTCTAAAAAACTCAATATGTTTTTAGAGATGATTAGTAATATAATTTCAAAGAAAAATATTGAATATTCCACACCTGAAGTTCCAAAATTGATTGAAACTATTTCTCCAATATTTGAAAAGAATATGGGAAATGATCTTAATGTAAAAAATGCATTTGATAACGTATTTGAAATTATTAAAGAATTGAATTCTCTTAAAATGGATGGTAAAATTAGCGATAAAGATTCGAGTAGGATTAATGATATAATTCATAGGATAGATGAAGTATTGAAAGTAATTTTTACAAATTGAATCTATGTGATAAAATGATAAGAAAATCCTTGTTATTAAGACTTTTTGATTCTGCATATATGCAGCGATGGAATGACAAAATAAGGCCCTTAGAACTAGTAGAACTTGATAAACAAGGGCACAAAATGATTATTACATACGTTTTAGGTAAGTACGAAGAAAAGAAGGGTGATTTCAGTTGGATTGAGATTATTGAAGGAGGAATATTCGAACTTCTCCAAAGAATAGTTATTACTGATCTAAAACCCACTATTCTATATGAATTTAAGAAAAATGAAGATAAATATAAAAAATTAAATCAGTGGGTATTTAAGGAACTTGAATCTGTGATATCCCCTCTAGGCGAAGATTTTTCTGATAGATTTAGGGCATATTTTGAGGATAGTGATGATACTTTAAATAAAAGAATTCTCAGTGCAGCCCACTTTTATGCAACTAGGTGGGAATTTGATATAATCAAACAATTAAATGCTTATGATCACGAAATGATTACAATTGAGCGAGATCTTCAGCAAAAACAAAATAGATATTATGATCTTGAAGGGATAAAAGCTGGCGCCTATACCAAATTTGGAAGATTTATCAGTTTTGCTGGACAGCTTAGATTTCAATCTAGGTGGGCACATGTGCATAGAGTTCCAAAAACATCTGTATTAGGCCATATGATGTATGTTGCGGTGTTATCTTATCTTTTTTCACTAGAAATTGGGGCTTGTGAGAAGAGAAGAATAAACAATTATTTCACTGGGCTATTTCATGATTTACCAGAAGTGCTAACAAAAGATATACATTCACCTTTAAAGAGATCTATTGAAGGATTAGATAAATTAATTAAAATGTACGAGAAAGAACAAATGCAGGAAAAAATATATCCTTTACTTCCAAAAGATTGGCATACTGAGATTAAAATGTATACAGAAAATGAGTTTGAAAATATCATTCTAATCAAAGGAAAACAGGAAATTTTACAAGAGGATGTGGATAATAAGTATAATCTTGATAAATACTCGCCAAGAGACGGTAAACTAATTAAAGCAATAGATAAAATATCTGCATTCATAGAATCTTATGAAGCTATAAAAAATGGTAGTGCTAGTCCCGAATTACATAAAGCAAGATGGTCCTTAAAATTTGAATCTGAAAAAAATCCAATAATTTCTGGTATTAATTTTGGGGAGATATACGCAGATTTTGATTAAGTGTTTTTATGAATAAACTTAGAATATTGTCTTGGAATGTAAATGGGCTTCGTTCAATAGCAAAAAAAGGACTATTTGAATTTATAGAAAATGATAGTCCAGATATATTATGTATTCAAGAAACGAAAATCAGATCAGAAGACGTACCCCTAGAATTAAAAGAGATACAAAATTATGCGTCTTATTTTTCTTCTCCAAAACGTAAAGGTTATAGTGGCGTATGTGTATACACCAAGGAAAAGCCTTTATCAATAAAGACTGGCTTTGGGGTAGATATCTTCGATGTTGAAGGAAGAACATTAATACTTGAATATCCGGAGTTTACATTATTTAACATATATTTTCCAAATGGTAAAATGTCTAAAGAAAGATTGCAATATAAATTAGATTTCTATAACATCTTTCTAGATTATGTTAAAGATTTACAAGCTCAAGATAAAGGAATAATAGTTTGTGGGGATGTTAATACTGCACACAAAGAGATTGATATTGCAAGACCAAAAGAAAATGCTGGAATATCCGGATTTTTACCTGAAGAAAGGGCATGGATTGACAAATTTATAGAATCAGGTTTTATTGACACCTTTCGCTATTTTAATAAAGAACCTAACAACTATAGTTGGTGGGACTATAAAAGTAAAGCAAGAGATAGAAATGTTGGATGGAGAATCGATTATTTTTATATAAGTAATAACTTAGTAGAATCTTTAAGTTCAGCTTTCATTCTTAAAAATATTTTTGGATCTGATCATTGCCCAATAGGGATTGAAATTTCAAGCAAAAATGATAAAAAGAAGCATATTAATTAAATGAAATAATTAAATTAATTAAAAAAGATTTACTTTTTCATTAATGATGTCTTCAGTGACCTGTTTAATATTATCTAACCAGTCAGAAGCTATTTTTCTAACTTCTTTTTGGGCTTCTGAAGATAGTTCTTTTTCTGTGGATATGTCACATACTAGTGGCTCATTAATTGGTTTTCCAATCTGACTTAAAATCTTGACTTGGGTTTCACCAGCATTAGTATTATGGTATATGTCTCTTGCAATATATAAAGATAAAACATTATAAAGTTTTCCTACGTGATTTACCGGATTTTTTCCAGCTGCAGCCTCCATTGACATTGGTTTATACGGTGTTATAAGTCCATTGACTCTATTCCCTCTCCCAACTGAACCATCATCACCATTTTCCATAGATGAGCCTGTTACTGTAAGAAATGCGCTTCCTCTTTCCACGTCATCTGCAGTATTTATATAATAGTCTACATCACAGCTCCCAAATTTATCCTTTAAGATTTCTATGATTTGCTCTTTGAACGTGGCATATTCTTTAATATTTTCAACGTATTTGTCCACGGTAGCCAAAGCGATAGTAATTTTGGCATTATCTTTGATTCTTGCGCCCATAACTTTTATATCCCGTCCTATGGCAGGGTATTTTTTATTCATCTTATCTGAATTAAGAAAATTTTCTATATCGAATACTAACTGTTCAACTTTTGTGAATGGGTAAAAAGAAACTCCGAATGAAGTATCATTTGATAGTGGGATTGAGTTTTTTCTTCCAAAAACGTCTTTTAGATCGGAAGACCCTTCCCCCATGAAGGATTCAATTCCTACTCTAATTTCACCTCTGAACAATTCTTTAATAAATTTATCTGTAGCTTCCTTAGCAATCTCATGAATTGGGATTATTTCATCACCTACTTTTTGAGTTGCCCTGCCAGAAAGAATAATCAGAGGATCTTTTGTTATCTCTCCCCCTCCGAATTTAGAAATTGCTGTTCCACCAATGACTTCTACTTGGTCAGTGTTGTGGTGCATTATTCTGCCAAATTTTTTAATATAATATTTGGATAATTCATTGCTGACCTTTTGAGCTATACCGTCTGCAATGGAATCAGGATGCCCAACACCCTTTCTTTCTACCAATTCGAATTCGCCTTGCTTAATAAATTTTGGAGAAATATATATGTTTTTCATGATTACCACTATAACTCTTGTAAAATTTCAACTTTTGATAAATTTATAAAACTATCGGGCCTAATACTTTTAATTTAATACCAATACATTTTTAATATTATACACTATATCTAAAAATAGGGATTACGTGGAACTTGGAGAATCTGGAATAGTCAAACTTAAAGTTGCTAGTGCAAGTCAGCAAGATGTAGGTAGAGGTATAGTTAGAATAGATAAGGGATATCAAGACAAAATAGGTATAAAAAGGGGAGACATTGTTGAGATCTTTGGGAAAAGAAAAACTGCTGCTATAGTAGTTGATTCATATCCAGATGATAAAAATCTTGCTATTGTTAGAATGGATGGATTGATTCGAAGAAATGCAAAAGCAAGTATGGGGGAATATGTCGAAGTTAATAAAGTTGATGCCAAAGAAGCAGGAAGAGTTGTTCTTGCTCCAACTCAAAAAGGAATTCAAATGGTTATTCCGGGGAATATTTTACAAAGAAACATCTTGGGGAGGGCACTGGTAAAGGGTGATATTATCAGCGTAAACAGCCAATCAAGAATGAAAGAAACCGGAGATCCTCTTTTTGACAAAATGATTGGTAATCTATTAGAAATGACGCCTTTTTCATTGGGCGAAATGAGATTTATCGTTGTTTCAACTAGCCCACAAGGAATTGTAAGGATATCTAGTGGAACAGAAATTGAAGTTAGGACACAATATAGTGAGAGTGAAGAAAACGAGATTGCGGGTATAACTTATGAAGATGTTGGAGGTCTTAAGGATAAAATTCAAATTGTTAGAGAAATCATTGAATTACCCCTTAAACATCCAGAGATATTTGATCGATTAGGAATTACCCCTCCAAAAGGGGTCTTACTATATGGGCCTCCTGGTACGGGTAAAACTTTAATTGCAAAAGCAGTCTCTTCAGAGTCCCATGCCCATTTTAAGTCGATTAATGGGCCAGAAATTATGAGCAAATTCTATGGCCAATCTGAAGAAAATCTTAGAAATATGTTTAAAGATGCAGAAGCAAATGCCCCCGCAATTATATTTATCGATGAAATTGATGCTATAGCCCCTAAAAGAAGTGAAGTTACTGGAGAAGTTGAGAGAAGGGTTGTTGCGCAGCTACTTGCTCTAATGGATGGTTTAAAGTCTAGAGAAAAAATTATTGTCATTGCTGCTACAAATAGAATAAATGCAATAGATGAAGCCCTTAGAAGACCAGGTAGATTCGATAGAGAAATAGAAATAGGCGTTCCGGATAAAGGAGGAAGGAAAGAAGTTCTTCAAATACATACAAGAGCCATGCCTCTGACTGATGATGTAGATCTTAGTCTTCTTGCTTCAAAAACACATGGATTTGTTGGTGCAGATCTTGAAGCATTATGCAAAGAAGCTGCAATGGCTTCTCTTAGAAGATTGTTGCCAGATTTAAATTTAGGGGAAGCGAGGGTTTCAGAAGAGCTTTTAGAAAAAATTAAAGTAACAAAAGACGACTTTGAAATAGCACTAAAGAAGATAGAGCCCTCTGCAATGAGAGAAGTCATGATAGTCATGCCAAATGTTGGTTGGCATAATGTCGGTGGACTTGAAGATACAAAAAGAGAATTGATAGAGGCTATCGAATGGCCAATAAAGCAACCAGAAGCTTTTACTGGCATGGGAATAAGGCCGCCTAAAGGGATTTTTCTATACGGCCCACCAGGATGTGGGAAAACACTTCTAGCAAAAGCAATTGCAGGTGAATCAGAGGCCAATTTTATTTCTATAAAAGGCCCAGAAATATTAAGTAAATGGGTGGGGGAAAGTGAAAAAGCCATGAGAGAAATATTTAGAAAGGCAAGACAAGCTGCCCCAACAGTAATATTCTTTGATGAAATTGATGCAATAGCCCCAAGAAGGGGTGGAGAAGAAGGAACTAGAGTTTCTGAAAGATTAGTAAATCAGCTTTTAACAGAATTGGATGGATTAGAAGAGTTAAGTCAAGTAGTTGTAATAGGAGCCACAAACAGACCGGACATGATTGATCCAGGTTTACTAAGACCAGGTAGATTTGATAAAATAATATTGGTAAATGCGCCTGACATTAAAGCAAGGAGAAAGATATTTGAGATTCATACTAATAAAATGCCCTTAGATGAGGATGTAAATCTAGATGAATTAGCTAAACTAACTGAAGATTATTCTGGTGCAGATATTGAAGCCATTTGTAGAGAGGCTGCAATGACGGCATTAAGAGAAGATATTGGCTCAAAGCTAGTTACAAAAGAGCATTTCATGAATGCACTAAAACACATATCACCAAGTTTGCCTGAAGAAGTCAGACGTGAATATGATAAGAGAAAGTATGAAAAACTTGGGCAAATATATGGCTAATTAAATTTTCCTATTAACTAAAAACTCAGAAAATGCCTTTAAATATTGCTTTGCTTCACTTTCTCGTAATTCATCGTCTATTTCTTTCCATGACTCAAGAACTAACTTATTTGCCATTTCTCTGGATGATTCTATAGCTCCAGTTTCTTTAATTATAGTTATAGCTTCCATAATCAATTTTTTATCTCTTGTGTGAGAATTTAATATTTTTATCAGTTTGTCTTTCTTTGATTTTTCTAAAGTTAATAATGCATATATCACGGCAAGACTTCTTTTTCCTTCACTAATGTCATTTCCATAAGATTTCCCAAAAGCTTCTCTTTCTTTCTCAGTTGTAGTTAAATCCAACAAATCATCTTGTATTTGAAATGCTATACCAATACTTTCTGCAAATTTTCCAAACTTAGCTTCTATTTTTTCATCTTTTTCCGATAGAGCTACTGCCATTCTAGCAGCCATTCGGGATAGAGTTCCAGTTTTGAAAGCAGTCATTTGCAAATATTCATCAACATTTGGTTCTTTTTTTAATACACCTTTGTGCCATGTTATATCCAAAGCTTGTCCATAATGAAGATTTCTCATTTCCTCTAAATAAATGGAATATACCCTATAGAGAGTTTCAATCGATAACTTTCCTTTATGGTCCTCAACAACTTGGAGGGGCAAGAAATACATTGCATTACCACAATTAATTGCTGTATCTTCTCCATAAACTTTATGTAGTGCAGGTTTCCCCCTTCTCAAGTCCGCATTATCTTCAATGTCATCAATAATTATAGTGCCGTTATGTGCAATTTCAGGTATAACTAAAAAATCACTTATTTTGTTCATGTCTGCACCAAGAGATTCAGAAATTAAAAGAAAAAGTACTGGCCTCCATCTTTTTCCACCATAACTAAGGAAATCCCACAAGGGATTAGAAATGCCATAGTTTAAAGCGCTGAAATCAATTTTATATCTTGATTTTGATTTGAAATTATTGTCGTTTATTTCTTTTGGGATATATTTTTCTATTGTCTTTTCAATGAAATTTTTCTTTTCTTCAATGAACTTTATTACATCTATTTTTTTCATGATTAAACTATCAAAGCATCTTTTATATCTTTAATGTAAAAAAATAAGTAATTAGAATATGCTTTGTTGAATAATTCAAAACAAACGACAATTATCTCTAACTTGCCCTTTCTTTGCCTTTAGCTTTACACTAGCTGTTGCAGTTGATCATATAAGGCCTTCCGACCTTATCTTTGTTC
>Ga0116174_10001348_pt1 | contig 22589 bp, 22 predicted proteins | sample AD_UKC087_MetaG_FD_89801 | JGI IMG/M metagenome (GOLD analysis project Ga0116174, IMG submission 89801) | Active sludge microbial communities of municipal wastewater-treating anaerobic digesters from USA - AD_UKC087_MetaG | ecosystem: Engineered > Bioreactor > Anaerobic > Digestate | place: USA...
CGATGATCATCGCGGTCCTAAGGTCGCCGGAAAGCTCAGGCTGACGCGCCATACCTTCGAGAGCACCGGTGGCCAGTTTGCCAATACCAAGAGCAGCGCCGAACACGATCAGACCAGCACCAAAACCTGCCGCGAGGTACGAAAGACCTAAGTATTCCATGAACTCCTCCTACGTGTTTGTGATATAAGGTGTTGCTTATTTAATTAAATTTTATTAAATAAAATTTAAGAGCCACGTTAACGACGCCGCAATCGTCAGTGCGCGTACATTGACGAACCGATAAACATCGCCGAGAGCGTCGCGAAAATATACGCCTGGATAAAGGCCACAAGGAGTTCCAGGAGATAGATCATGAGGGACCCGGCGACGGACCCCACCCCGACCCAGTAACTCTGGAACATCATTACAAGGTAGAGAAAGATTATAATAACGACATGCCCCGCCGTCATGTTCGCGAAAAGACGAACGGTGAGAGCGAACGGCTTGATGAAAAGACCGATGATTTCGATCGGGAACATGAGCGGAATTACGAACGCCGGAACCCCGTGGGGAACGAGCCCGGCCCAGTAACTGAAAGGCCCCTGCTTGATCATGCCGACGCCGATCATGCCCAGAAGCGTGAGTATGGCGAGACCCGCGGTTACCGCGAGGTTGCCGGTTGCGGTCGACATGCCGGGAATCAGACCGACGAGATTACAGAAGAGTACGAAGAAGAAAACGCTGAGGAAGTATGGCATGGCCTTTTTCACGTAGTGGTGGTCGAAATTCGGCTCCACTATTTCATCGTGAACGAACGAGATGAGCACTTCCCAGAGATTGACCCACTTGGACGAAGAACCGTATTTAGCGTTTTTAATTTTCCTTGCGATTGGAACGAATACGATGAGACACACAACGGCCGCGACCCAGAGCATCACCACCCAGCGGGTGATGCGCATGTCGAATATTCCGAAGAGTTTGTTGCTGAGGTATTGCTCGTTGATTTTTCCGATAAAGCCGGTGGTAATGGTGTGGTCGGTGAGATGATGCATGACGATATCAAACATCGATTCGTCTTCGCCGCCGCCTGATGTAATGAATGAATTGATCGAGTGCAGTAAGTGAATCATAAGTCAGCCCACCTTAAAGAATTGTTAAGCAATGTGATCCATTGACAAAACTGCCGCTTACAGCCACTTGCGTCCTTTTTTCTTTTCCTCTTCTTCCCTGTGCCCCTTAAGCCGTTTTTCTATCGCACTCAGTTCTTTTATCAGACTGTAAAACCCGATCAAAAGACCCAATACCGCCCCCGCGACAAGGAAACCCGGGGTGGTCGAGTAGTAAACATCAAGCCTGTACCCCCCATAAACGAAAACAAGAATTGTTCCGGCAAGCTGAAGGCCTATGCTTGAGTAGGCCAGAACGCTTCTTGTTGTGTTTTTAGCGGGCAATACACCCTCTAACCACTCGATTTCACGTCTGATTGCAATACAAACACGCTACTCTTTTTTGTCAACAAAATATAACCGTTTTTTTTAAAAAAGTTCCCCGAACATGAAAAATTATACTACCAAATATCGCAAACATGAAGCGTTGATTTTCACCACGCCGAAACCCGGACTCACCATCTTCCCATGGACCGAATTTCTATTTTAGTTAATCCGTCGCGGCGCAAGTGTCGATATTAGTTTCAGCGGCGGAAAACGACGGAATCGTATTCGTCGAACCAACTCGTCCTTATACTTTACCCCAGGAAGAGCCGGCATGAAACTTTCGATCAAGTTGATGGAAATCGAGAAAGAAATTATAGCGAGCTGCCCGGAGCTCGACGTCAACTGTTACGGCGTCAACAGGGGCGAGGCGATCAGGAGATTGAAAAACGTCCTTCAGTTCTATATAGACTCGGCCCAGGAGTTCGGCCTGGAAGTGGAACGATTTGAGGCTATTTCAATCGACGGCGAGCTGAGCCACGGACCGATCCTTGCCGAAACTCTGCCCGCGTCGAAGTCAATAAATTAACCTCTTCTTTATTTTTCCCTTTCTCCTTCGAGCTTCGACTCTACCACCGCGAAATGCCGGGCGGCCAGCAGCCCTTCCCTCCAGACGCGAACGGCATCCGACTGCTTTCTGCTTTCGAGAACCTTCCTGATCCTCTCGCGCACTTTGTGATAAGGCTCCACGACTTTTTCTTTTCTGCCGCCCTTGTCGGCCATTCGGTAATAGCGTTCGTTCTTGTGGGCCTCATATTCCTCGATCATCTCGCGTTCCGTGACCGGGCTCGCGACGGCACCCTTATGCCTGACATATTCGCGCGCGAGAATCGAGTCCCTTCGCTGGGCTGACTTCCTGATGTACTCAGGGTCCTTGTCGAGCCCCTTGCGGATTGCGTCCCGCCTGAGAAGCTCGGTCTTGAAAAAATTCTCGGCCACGTTTTTCCTGAATTCCGCGTTACTCGGGACCGCGGTACCGTGCGGGCGGCGCCCCGTGTACAGCGATATCCTCCTGTCGAGATCTGCAACCGTCACCACCCGGTCACCCAACCTGAAAAGGACCTCCGCGGGCTTCCCCCCCGCCGCCTTTTCGAGGTGCCGCTCGACATCGGAAGACGACGCGAGCGCGTCGAGATATTCCCGCGACGCCCTGGAGTAAAACCTGTTCTTTAGACGCGTAGCCTGCATTTTGTCCTTAACGATCTTATCTATGTTGTTTGATTTGAGCTCCTTTTTCTCGGTCACCTTGAGTACATAGACGCCAGCGGGAGTCACCACCGGCTTCTTCGTGTACTCCCCCTTGCCCAGGGCGAAAGCGGCCGCCGTAAACTCAGGCGGCATCATCTCCGCGACGATGTATCCGATGTCTCCGCCGTTTTTCTTGGAGAAATCGTCGGAGTACTGCCGGGCGAGGTCCTCGAATTTTACCCCTTTCGCCAGCCGGGCGATGATCTCTCCCGCCCGCGCAATCGCGACCTCGGACTCCTTTTTCATCTCGGGCTCGGACAGCCTTTCCCGCTTTCCTCCTGAAATCTTATAATCCTTTGTACGAATGAATATCTGGCTTACGCGTACCGCGGGCTCCCTGAACGCGGTCTTTTCCTTGATTTCGCGGTTATACAACATCTCCATCAACTGGGACTCCGCCGCCATATCCGCGAACGCGAGGTAATCGCTGTTTTTATCGAATCCTTCCTTTTTCGCTTCCTCGACGGCAAAGCGCTCGAAAGCCATCATCTCCAGCTTGTTCTTCTGCTGACGGGGCGATTTGAGGATAGCATCACGGGAAAGGCGTTTCATGTCCATCCAGTCATAAAATTCGCCACGCGTTATCTTTCCCCCGTCGTACGTGGCGACAATGTCATTCTTACTCTTACACGCGGCCAGGGCCAGGGCCAGCGCCGGCACCAGCACGACCGCAAGGATGGATCGATTCATTTCCCGCTCCTGCACCTGGAATTTCCACCCAAGTGTGGTAGTATTACGATTGAAGAATGTCAACAGGATTTTAGGGAATCCCGACTTGCGCGACCGCCGCCCCGCCCGACCTACCGATGATCGCGGCACGCGCGGAACGGTCCCGATAAATTGTATTGACAATTTTTCTTCACCGGAATCATAGTTTTGCCGGATACCGCAATCGATCGTAAACAGGCGGGCTGCACCGCGCGGACATGAAGGACAACAAGACATATAACGAAAAAATCCGCAAAATCCTCACCAGCGAGGAACTGCGCGAATACGACAGGGACTCATACAGCCTTATCGATTTCGGATACGAATACGTCGAAATGGGAGATTTCAAGCGGGCGTTCCAGCTTTTCAGCCTCGGGGCGCGCGTCAACGGCTCGGACCCTGACATTTTAAACGGCCTTGGGATTTCGCTCTGCGAGCTTGGCAGGTTCAAAGCGTCGCGGCTCGTGCTCGAAAAGGCCGCCGAGCTGTACCCGGACGACGCCGTGACCCTTGCTAATCTTGCGGGTGTGTACTGGGAGGAGGGAGAGTTCGATCTGGCGATCCACCGCTATTCGCGCGCCATCGAGTTAGATCCCGTCATATCCGAGACTCACTTCAATCTCATCAACCTTTACTACGAAACGGGCGACCTCTTTATGGCCTATATCGCCTGCCTCAATCTTCTCAAGATCGAACCGGAAAACCCGCAGGCGCTCGAACTGCGCGACGACATCATACTCAACCTGGGATTGATGGTGTGCTGAGAGGAGGCGGGATCGACAATACCCGCCTCCTCGCGGTCGGACCTCACTTGACCGCTTTTTTAAGCTTTTCGGCGAAACCAGCGAGCGCCCCCATGTTCTTCATCATCGAGAGGGCGGTCTTGAGCTCGTCCTCCATATCGATCTTCCAGGAACCGTCTTCCTTCTTCATCTTATAGGTATACTCGAATCCCTTCATATTCTCGACCGGGTGCTCCGTGTAACGAACCTTGACGCGCGCGGTATCGCCGTCGATTTTTTCCTCCACCACGTCCCACTTCGCGCCCGATACGAATTTCTTGTCCGCGAGGGACTGCTCTCTGCTCGATTTCGGATTGAGCTTGTTCATTTCGTTGATTAGCTCGACCGTGGCCTTCGTGTAATATTTGTTGGCATCGTCGAAATTTTCCGAAGAGTATACTTTCTGCATCGCCTTGAGCACGTCACTCGGCCCGCCGCCCCCGCCGCACGAAAGCGCCACTGCAAGGACCGCGACAACCGCAAAGATAAGAGTCTTCCGCATATCGTCCTCCTTCATCGGATTTTCCGGCCGGACGCGCCGGCCGTTGTTCTCATTCCCAGAATTTTCTGTACGACAGCGTTTCCTTGAGAGTATAAAAATCGCTTCCACGCGGAACGTCGCGAAGACGCGTTTTAAGCGATACCGGATCGATCAGTTCCCCGAAGGGCACCGCCTTGAGGTCGAAGTTGTCCGTAACGGACACCATCACGCCGAACTCGTCCTGCCTGAAGAACTTGAACGCGCCGTATCCGAGCATGCTTCCAAGAACGACATCGAAGCTGATGGGGGCCGCGGACCTGGTTTCATAGCCGATCTGTTTGGGAATGATCTTAACCTCCAGGCCGGTCTTCTCGCAGTAGATGCGCCTGGCCGCGTCCGCGAGTATCTTTCCGATCTGGGCCTCGCGATACAGGATGTTGCCATGCTTGTCGGTTTCGTGCGGCCGCAGCTTGTCCGGAAGCTTATCCGCGAGCCCCTCGGATATGGCGATTATGCCGTAGGGTCTGCGGTTGTTCTCGCGCGCTATGATGGTATCGGCGATCCGCTCGGCGAGTCCCTCCACGTCGAGTACGTCTTCCTCGATGTCCTCCAGCGCTATCATCAGAATCGCTTCGGCCGCTATTCCCGCCGCGTAGGTCACCCAGCCGGCCTTTCGTCCCATCAGCTCGACTAAAAAGAAGCTGTCTGTGGCCTGGGCGTCCGCCTTGAGGTTGAGCATTGCCGTCTGGGCGGTGTTGACCGCCGTCCAGTACCCGAAGGTCCAGGGTATGCCATAATAGTCGTTGTCGATCGTCTTGGGTATGTGGATGACCGGGAAGCCCATTATCGATAGGTAGTTGGCGGTCTTGAGTGTATCATCGCCCCCTATGGATATGAGCGCACCGACATTAAGGTATTCGAAGGCGTCCAGGATATTGCGAAGCTGGGCGTTCTTCGCCGGGTCTTCAATATCCTCCATTGCCCTGATGTTCTTTCCAGGGTTTGCGCGCGAGGTTCTGAGATAGATACCGCGGTCGTTGCGCACCTGCGTTATATTATAACTGAGCTCCTCGTAATGCACCCCCTTGCGGAGCTTGGGATAGTGCGGGTTGAAATCCTGGAGGAATTCATATCCCCGGAAAACGCCTATTACCGGAATGTTGTTATCGAGAAAATTCAGGGTTGTGGCCGATATCACCGTGTTCGCGCTGGGCGCCGGCCCGCCCGAAAAAAGGATGGCCACCTTTCTGTGCCTGGGCTTGAGCTGCATGATGATTCCCCGTTTAAATGTATTTACGAGCCACGCCGGACCCCGGCGTCCGGTGGACGCCGGCAGTATATCCGTCCGGTTTGTCGGATTTCAAGAAATAATCAGGCGGATTTCTTTTCGGCCCGCGGCGTGGCGAGTATCACGAGGGCGTCGACCGCCACCGGCTTGTCGCCGTCTACTATGAGCGGATTGATGTCGATCTCGGCGATCTCTTCGTTCTCGAGGCCGAGCCTGCCGATGCCGACCAGCGCCTTTACAAGCTCGGCGCGGTCCACTGCCGGGCTTCCGCGGAACTCTCCTAGAAGTTTCCGGGTCTGTATCTCGTCGATCATCTCCTCGGCGTCCATCTCGGAGAGCGGCGCGATCCGGAAGCTCACGTCGCGAAGGGCCTCTGTGAAGATTCCGCCCAGGCCGAACATCACGCAGGGGCCGAACTGGGGATCGCGCGTAAGGCCGACGACGAACTCACGCTTGTCGCCTTCTATCCACTCCTGCACCAGGACCCCGTCGAGCTCCACGCCCTTGCCGGTGATTTCGTCATAGGCCTCGGCCACCTCGGCCTCGGTCTTCAGCTTGAGCTTTACCATGCCCATCTCGGTCTTGTGGGTAAGGATGTCCGAGCAGCCCTTGAGCACCACGGGGAACCCGAATTTTTTCGCTATCGCCACGGCCTCCTCGCGCGAGCGCGCCAGGTCGTTACGCGAAACCGGAAAACCCGCCATCGCGATGAGTCGTTTCGAATCGAATTCCGACAGGGCCTTCTGGCCCCGGTCTATCGCCTTTTTCAGTAGTTCCTTCATTGCCGTTCCGTCGCCCTCCTGCTTCTGTATCGGTAGTATTCGTATTGCTTTTCTAGACAGAAGACCGCCTCTTCCGGCGTCTTGTAGATGATGGCCTTGTACCTGCTCCCATCCTTGTAATGTATCATCTCGTCCCCCGGCGAGGAGATGAGCGCGACGGGATATATCGGCTTGTCGTATTTCTCCATCAGCTCGATTATGTTGTCAAGAAAGTTCGCCTGGCGCTCCGCAAATAATTGCTGCAGCTCTCCGAGTTTATCGTATGAATAGTACCCCATTCGGGCCGCCGACTCGTGGATACGCAGCACGAACTTCCCGGCACCGACCATCCCGAGCAGGATGACCGCGTCGTAGGCGTCGCTCGACACCATGCTGTTCATCGATTCCAGAAAGAGCTCCATGCTCGGCTGGCCGACCAGGTCGACGGGGTTCCCCCTGCTCCAGAACGGCGGAAGCATCGCGTCCAGTTTCGCGAACACGTCCGCCGGCAGCGGCGGCAGGGTGAGGCCCCGTTCCTCGCACTCGTCCGCGGTGATGACCCCCCACCCCCCCCCGAGCGTAACCACCCCGACCCGGTTGCCTTTGGGCAGCGGCATACTGTCGAAGGCCGACGAGATAGTGAGAAGCTCGGTCGGCGCCTTTACCAGGATGACCCCGCTCTGTCGCAGGGCGCTTTCATATGTTTTAAACGAACCTGCCATGGCTCCCGTGTGCGAGGCCGCGGCCCTGCTGCCGATCTCCGTCCGCCCCGCCTTAAGGGCGATGACCGGCTTCCTCATGCTGGCGCCCCGCGCGGAATCCATGAAGCGTCTGCCGTCGTCCACTCCCTCAATGTACATCAGCACGACAGTGGTGTCCGCGTCGTCCCCGAAATACCCGATATAATCCTCGCAACCGATCACGCCCTCGTTGCCCGAGCCGACGAACTTGCCTACGCCGATGTTCTGCTGTTCGGCCCACTCCATTATCTGGTTTCCGACGTTTCCACTCTGAGCGATAATCGATATCCCGCCTCTCGGCGCGCGCACCTGCGATCCGGTCGCGTACAGGCCGACCGCGGTGTTCACTATGCCCATGGTGTTGGGCCCCACAACGTTGATTCCGTTGGCCCTCGCGAATGACACCATCTCCTCCTCCAGCCTTTTGCCCTCCTCTCCCGTCTCGCTGAAACCCGAAGTGATCATCACCACGTTTTTCACTCCCTTCGCGACGCAATCGGCGAGAACTCCCATCACCGACGCGGCCGGCGTGGTGATGAAAACCAGGTCCACGGGATCCTGAATTTCCGCGACCGAGCCGTACGCGCGGTGCCCGTAGACGGTCTCCTTTTTTTTCGCCACTGGATACACCTTCCCCTGGAAACCGCCGGCAATGATATTGGTGAATATATACGAGCCCCATTTAAAGAGATTCTCGGTGGCCCCGACCACCGCTATCGATTCGGGATAGAAGATCTTCCGTATGTCAGCCATGTATGCCGCCCCCCGGGATGAAATATGCGCTGCAACCCGTGTACAGCGACGGTGATATTTGTCAACATATTTCGTTTTGCATAATAATGCAACAATCGGGTTTAATGTGTATCTTTACGCGATTTACCGCGCCCCGGGCCGGCGGGAAACCGTCAATATGATGGTCTCTTCCCCGAACGCTCCCATCTCCATGCCGTTTCGACGATTCCGTCCAGGTCGGTAAAGGCTGGTTTCCAGCCGAGTTCGCAGACCGCCTTTCCCGAGGACGCCACCAGGCGCGCCGGGTCGCCGCTCCTGCGGGGGCCGTCGACCGTCCTGATCGTCCTGCCGGTAACGCGGCGCGCGGATTCGATAACCTCGAGCACGGAGAAGCCGCTGCCGTTGCCCAGGTTGTAAACCGCCGACGCGCCTCCTTCGAGCAGTCGCCGGACGGCGAGCACGTGGGCGTCGGCGAGATCGTTCACATGAATATAATCCCGTATGCAGGTTCCGTCCGGCGTGTCGTAATCCCTCCCGAATATCGTTATCGCATAACCTGGATCGACGGCCGCGCGGAGCACGAGGGGTATGAGATGTGTTTCCGGCGAATGGCGCTCTCCGATGCCTCCGGAGGGATCCGCGCCCGCCGCGTTGAAATAGCGAAGGCTCACCGAACGCACTCCGTCGGAAACGTGGAGGTCGCGCAGCGCTTCTTCTATGAAGTACTTGGTCCGGCCGTAGGGGCTGGCCGGACGCAGCGGGCTCTCCTCGCGGATCGGCACCGCGTCGGGATCGCCGTACACCGCGGCCGACGAGGAGAATATGAAATCACGCACTCCCGCCTCTTTCATGGCGCGGAAGAGGACGAAGGTGCGCCCGACGTTGTTGTCGTAATATTTCAGCGGGTCGGCCACCGACTCGCCCACGGCGATGTACGAGGCGAAGTTCATCACGCAGCGGATATCGCGCGCGCCGAACACCCGCGCGAGCGCCTCGTAATCGCCGATGTCCCCGCGTATGAACTCGAAACCATCCACCGCCTCCCTGAATCCTCCCGAGAGGTTATCGTAAACGATCGGCGTAAAATTCATCCGGGCGAGCGCCCGGACCACGTGACTTCCTATGTATCCCGCTCCGCCGGTTACAAGTATCTCGCTCATTACAGTACTCCTCCGCTGTGCTTCGTTTCGCGGTCCACCCGATCAGGCCGGGAGAACCGCCCTTCCGCGACTCCGGTCAGAAGCGCGCGAGGGCCGCGACGATTCCGGTGCGCTCCAGGCCGTCAAGGGTCAGCCAGATATCCGGCTCGGTGTGCGGCTCGAGCGTGATGATCGGCCGCTCGTCCATTCGTCCGATGAATTCGGCCACGCGATCGAAGCGGACGGTGCCGCTTCCTATCGGCCCGTGCGAATCTCCGGAGCCGTCGTTGTCGTGCAGATGAAACTGCCGAACGTGGGGGCCGGTCGCTGCGAGCCACTCGTCCAGTCCCGTTTCCGAAAACGCGTTCAGGTGGCCGACATCAAGACAGTGACGCACTCCGGAGCCGGACAGGGCCTCCAGAACGCGCACCATGCCGGAGGGCTCCTCCTCGTACACGTTTTCCAGAACGAGCATCGCCCCCATGTCACGCGAGCGCGCTGCGTAGCGTTCGATCGCGGGCACGATATGCGCAAACCAGTCACCGGCGACGAAACCGAAGCGGCGGTTTTCGTGATTGAGGTGCATCACGACCGAGCGCGGCGAGAAGGCGCCCATGAGATCGAAGGCGGCGTCAAGCCGCGCGACCGCGGCCTCCCGCACCAGGCGATCGGGCGCGCCGGGAAAGAGCTCGTGGAAAGGCGCGTGGACAGTGGTCGCGATTCCAAGGCCGGAAAGCCTTCCCGCCAGAACCGTGAAGTGCTCCCGGGGGAAGCGGTCCAGCGCGTAATGGTCGATGCCGACCTCGATATTGAACCGGTATTTTTCGAGCAGCGCGAACACCGAGTCGTCGAAGCGCCTCACGGGCATGCAGATAAAGACGGCCGATGCGAGGGACGCGAGCTCGCTCCTGCGCCGTTCGCTCATTTCGCGGGCCGCCATCACGGGCGACCCCCCTTCGCGCCCGCTTCTTCCCACCCCTCGAATTCCGCGTAAATGAAGGTGTGGTCGGAGGGACGCTGTGCAAGGCGCGGGGCCGTATCGATTCCCGCGCCGACCGAGAGCTCTGCAAGCGGCGCCGTCGCCCAGATGTGGTCGACCCTCCATCCGAGTCCGCGCGCCACCGAGTCGCGGACGCGATAGTCCCAGAAGGTGTACTCGTTCGGTCCCGGACGGTGCTTTCTGAAAACGTCGACGAAACCCCATTCCCTTACCCGCGCGAGCGCCCTGTGCTCGTCGGGGTGGAACCCCACCTGGCCCAGCAGGCGCTTCGGATCGTGCACGTCGATCGGTTCGGGGGCCACGTTGAAGTCGCCGGTCCAGAGGAGCGGTTTGTCCGGCGAGAAGCGTTCATCGAAGAACGCGCGGAGTCGCTCGAACCAGCCGAGTTTGTAGGCGAACTTCTCCGACAAGGGATCCGTCCCCTGGGGAACGTAGGTGTTGACGACCGGCACCCCGGCGACCACGCCGACGATGAGGCGCGATCCCTCGTCGCCTCCCGATCCGTCGAATCCGTATATCACTTCATCAAAAGGCAGTCTGCTGATGATGGCGACTCCGTTGTACGATTTTTCTCCTCTGTACGCCACATGATAACCGGCCGATTCGATATCTCCCGCGGGGAAGTCCTCGTCGCGCGCCTTGGTCTCCTGTACGCAGAGCACGTCGGGAGAGTGGGCCTCGAGCCACCCCAGGAGGACGGGAAGCCGCGCCCGGATCGAGTTCGCGTTGAAACTGGCCACTTTCATCGCCCATAACCCCCTCCCCGAGAATGGTACGGGGTCGCCCTCCGGTCAATCATTTATCGTCCTGGTATACGACGTCGTACTCGTCGCGGTGAAGAACGCGCACCGCCGTACCCGCGCCGCGATAACACTCCTCAGGAAGCCTGAGGCGCGTCGCCATGAGTTCCCTCCTGTACGATCGCGGCTCGACATACCCCCGGTAGGCGCGCGTCACCACGCGTTCGCCCCCCATGTCGGGCGAGACGACGAATCGGCCCACCCCGGCTCGCGTCATCGCCGCGTACGAAAGCGTGTTCACCATGTACAGATACGGCCCGCCGAAGATCTCCACGTCCCGGAAGCCGCGGAGAAAGTCGATCCACCCGTACGTCGGTATCATGTAGGTACGAAATCCCCTCGATACAAGGGAGGCGACCGCGTCGCGTACCATGGGGAGCCTCCCCTCGGAGACGAAGAGCGGCAGAAGCACGACATCCCGCCGGCGCGGAGATGTCGAGGGCGCGACGGATTCGAAATCGATCACCCTGAAATCGGCGCGTTCATCCGTCTCCAGGTCGGCGTATTCGAGGTACAGGCGTTCGTCGGCAGTTGATGAATCGCGAATGGAGGCCATTTCGGCAAGGATCGCCGTCTTTCGTTCGGCGTCCCGGCGGTCGCGCCCGGCCTCGTAATGAGCGTACAGCAATTCATACAATTCCCGCCGGAGCGCCTTCAGCGCACCGAGCCGAACGAAGATATCCGGTTCGATGTCGACATGGCGCTTTTCAACAAGAAAGGGATAGCGGTCGGTCCGCGCAAAGATATCTTCGATATCGGCTGTCGTTACCGCCCGCGTCCGCGCGGTGTTCGTTTCGACGGCGCGAGCGAACTCGAACGGAGCGAGATCGTCCGCGACGGCGCGCGCCTCGATCGCCGTGCGCGAGAGTCGTATCTCAAGACGCACCGGAATGAATTTATGCATCGCGGCCTCTCTTCGTATGGCGGGCCATTCGCCGAAGGTCCTGCTCTCCCCCGTAAGATACACGCGCATGCCTTTCGCCCGGGGCGCCTTTACGGGAAGCCTCCACTCGTAGGTTCCCTCCCGGGGGCGCGAGTACTCGAGAAGCGTCCCCTCGTGGAGCATCCGCCCCTCAGCGTCGACCACCCTGAGCCGGGAACCCTTTCCGATCTCGACGCCGGAGGTGAACACCAATAGCGATCCCGCGGCCGAAATCACCCCGCCGAGCTCCTCGCCGAACCCTCCGGGGCGGTCGGCCGCCACGAGACGCCGGTACTCGCGTCCACGGAAATACCCGCCTTCCGATTCCCTCGTGCTGCCTGGTGCGGCCTTACCTTCCTTCCGGCGCGCGGTACGGTCGACAGGCGAGGCGTCGATGAGAGAGCGGTACATCTGGACCGCGCGCGAAACATAAGCGGCGTTTCGAAGCCTTCCCTCGATCTTCAGCGCCGTCACGCCCGAGGCGGCGAGCTCGCCGACTGTTTCGGCCGCCGAGAGGTCCTTCATGGAGAACGGATAGGACTTCCCGCGCGCCCCTTCGAAGGGCAGCCTGCAGGGCTGGCGGCATCGTCCGCGGTTCCCCGAATCGCCGTACAGGTGGGAAGAGAAGAGGCAGCAGCCTGAAAAGGAAAAGCACATGGCGCCGTGAACGAACACCTCGTACTCCAGCGGCACGGCCGAGGCGATCGCGCGGATTTCGTCGAGGGAGAGCTCGCGCGCCAGGATGATACGGCTGACTCCCTCCTTTTTGAGATAGGCGGCCTGTTGCGAGTTGTGGCAGAACAGCTGCGTGGAGGCGTGGACGGGAATGGTCTGAAAGCGGTTCCGGAGAAGCGAAAGCAGGCCCAGGTCCTGTACGATGACGCCGTCGACGCGCAGTCCCTCGAGAAACGAAAGCAGGTCGACCACCGCGGGAAACTCGTCGTCGAAAAGCAGGGTGTTGAGGGTGATATAGACCCGCCTGCCGTTACGGTGAGCGAATCGCACGGCCTCGCTCATCTCCTCGCGCGAGAAGTTACGCGCTCGCCCGCGGGCGTTGAAATCGCCCGCGCCCATGTAGAAGGCGTCGGCCCCGGCCTGAAAGGCCGCGGCGAAGGTTTCGGGGGAGCCCGCGGGGGCGAGGAGTTCGACCCTGTTCTTCATTGTCATTACGCACCGTAGTTAATTTAGTTGACAGCCCCGTGCGAACGCCATTACTTTTTCGATATTTCACGAAACGAAGAGATAATCACAGTGACAGCTCACATGACAAAACGGTCCGGACATGCCTGGGAGCGATGGACTCATGCGATTATCGCCGTATCGCTCGCGTGCATACTCGGGGTGGCGGGCTGCAGCGAAGAACCCAAAGATACCATAACCCTGAATATCGTGCTTACCGATAACGGCGTCGCGCCGAACTCCTTCTCCGGCTGGTACCGGATCAATGGCGGCGCAACCAGCGTTATCGACGCGGCAAGTATAACATATCTGGGTAGCAATATTTATGAATTTACCGCCGATTCGGACGAGCTCGACACTCTCTACGTAAGTGCGAGCAGACAGGATTCCAACGATACACTCGAAATCATGGTCTTCAGGGAATCCACGAAGGTAAAAGAAGACCGTTTGAGCTCGGGAGCGGCCGGAAACGACCTCCAGATGGAGTACACCTACGGCGAAGAGGACAGCTCGAGCGAATAGGGACGCACGGAGAGTACCATGCTCAATTATGAAATCCACGACGCGACACGCGAACTTACGATCGCGCGGTCTCTCGATCGTTACGAGCCTCCCTTCAAGGTTGTGGGCGGCTACAAACTTATAGACAACGGCATCGATCCCGAGGCGACGGTGCAGATAGAGGCCAACGGCCGGCACATCCACGAGGCCTCCACGGGCAACGGACCCGTCGACGCGCTCGCGCGCGTTCTAAAGAAAGCGCTCATGCCGCTCTTCCCGGAAATCGATTCCATAAAGCTCGTCGACTACCGGGCGAATATACTCGAGGCCAAGCGCGGCACAGCCACCGAAGTCGAGGTCACCATCATCTTCACGGACGGGAACACGGTCTGGAAGGTGAACGCGCTGTCGGAGAACATCAACGCCGCCTCCTTTTATGTTCTCATCGACGGCTTCGAGTACGCGATTCTCCGCACCCGCGGCACTATCTCGAAGAGCTGAGCCGGGATAACACCCCGGGCGCAAACCGACTACCAACCGCTGAATATTTCCTCGAGCGCCGCGCCGAGCTCACCGTACTCGAAATTAAAACCCGCCTCGATCAGGTGCTTCGGCAGCACTCTCTGCCCCGAGAGCATGAGCTCGCGCGCCATTTCCCCGAACGCGAGCCGGAGCAGCGCTCCCGGCACGGGCGCCCACACGGGACGCCGGAGGGTTCGGCCGAGCGCCCGGTAGAATTCGGCGGAGCGCACCGGCATTGGAGCGGTGAGGTTGTACGCGCCGCGCGCGTCCGCTTTTTCCACGAGAAAACGTATCGCGCGCACGACGTCACCAAGATGTATCCACGATATCCACGGCTTCCCGTTTCCCGGAATTCCGCCGGCGAACAGCCGGAACGGAACGGCCGCGCGGGCCAGCATTCCCCCTCGCCCGAGCACCACCCCCGTGCGAAGGACCACCCGCCGCACGCCGAGACTTTCCACTGCCGCCGTGGAGTCCTCCCATTCCCGGCCGATCGAAGGGAGAAAGCCGGAACCGGGCCGAGAATCCTCGTCGAGGGGCTCATCCCCCCTGTCGCCGTACCAGCCGATCGCCGACGCCTGCACAAGCACGCCCGGCCTTTTTTTTACGGCGTCGAAGGCCGCCGCGACGGCCCTTCCGGCCTCGAGACGGCTCTGTCGTATGGCCCGTTTCTTTCTTTCCGTCCATCTGCCCTCGCCGATATTGTCGCCCGCGAGATTGATTAAAGCCGCCGCTCCTTCGGCCTCGTTACGCCAGCCGTCCGCGCTCCGCGCGTCCCATCGCACTCTTCGTATTCCTTCGGGGGCCTCACCCGTCGCGCTTCGCGACAGCACGACCACCTCGTACCCCGCCGCGGCGAGCTCCGCGCACAGCGCGCTTCCGATAAAACCGGTGCCTCCCGTCACGAGTATCCGCTTTCCCACGCCTCCTCCCGTCCGCTCAAATATCCGTCGATCGATAGCGTCCGCGCATATTAACTTGACACGATAACATAACAGTGTTATGTGTCCTATTCCGTTTCCGCCCGGCTCCGCGCATGATCCATGCCGGGATGAAATCATATCACTCGCGTGATGTCATCTCCCGTTAATCGTACCGGCGCCGCACGAACGCCGCCGGGGAATTTCCGGGCGCTTTATAAAGGGTTATACATGGATGAAGAACAACAATAAAGAAAAAATCCTCGAAGTGTCGCGCCGGTTGTTTTTAAAGTACGGGTACAACGGCATCTCCATACGAACGATCGCCTCCAAGGCCAGATTGACCACGGGAGCAATCTATTTCCACTTCAGGAACAAGCGCGACATCTATACCACCATCTGCCTCGAGGCCATCGACATGCTGCTTCGCAAATTCGCGGGGGGGATGGCCGCCCGGAAGAGCAATCCGCGGAAGCTCATCTCAACCTTCGACTCGTACATGGAGTTCTTCTACCGTCACGGAGACTATTACAACATACTTATGGAGTACAAGGCCGAGTTCGACGCGGATGGGGACAGCGGCCGCGAGGTGATAGCCGAGAAGATGGCCGATATCCTGAGGCTTATGAGCGAGGCGGTGAACGCCGGTATCGAAGCCGGAGATTTCCGAAAGGTCGATCCCATGATGTTGTCGCTCCTGCTCGCGTCGGTGGCCGAAGGCATGCTCCAGTACAAAAAACTCGGACTGATGGCCGCCATGAAGATTGAGGACAGCGATTTCCGCGATTTTATGGCCGACGTTATCGGCGGAGGAATAGCGGCCGCGCCTCAGGCGAGGGCGAAGCGGAAGGAGTAAAAAGGGCTCCGTGCCGTGGGACAGCGCCTGAAGCGGTATTCGCGGCCCCGCTGTAACGGGTGGCTCGCGAGCGAACCGCCGCGCAGCACCCTGTACACCTCGCCGTAGTCGGGATCGGGACCGCCGCCGGGATATGCCCCGAACCAGTCGGCGGTCCACTCCCACAGCACCCCGGAAGGATGGGAGGACGCGCCGCGGTTTAAAATCCCCTCGAGCGCGGCAAAAAAATCCCCGGCGGTATCGAACACCGTCCGCGGCCCGTCAGGCGCGATCTCCACGATCGAACGGACACCGGTTATCCGGGCGAACACCTCCCACTCCGTTTCGAGCGGCAGGCGCACCCGTTCCCCCGTTTCACGCGACAGCCAGGCGCACCAGGCCGCCGTCGTTCCAGCTTACCTGCAATACGGGCATCGCGGCGCGCGCGGACATGTACGCCTCGTCGGCATCGCCGCCGAACGGGCGACGCCACGAGAGGCCGTCTCTCTTTGTCCAGCCTCCGTCCCAGGTCCAGCCCCATCCCTCGCGCTCGGCCTCGGTGACGAAGCCCGTGGCTCCGACGAAGCGCTCGAAATCGGCCGCGGTCACCAGGTAGCGCGACACCCGCACGCGCTCCAGGCGCGCGGCGAATCGGGGCGCGGCGGTGGCGAGGTACGATGCCGGCAGGCCGGCCGCGGAGGCACGGGACACGGGTCCGCCCGGGACATCGGGGTCGATTCCGATTTCGTACGTCCCGGCCGGAACGTCGACCAGGCGCGCCGGATCGAGGATATCCGGGTCAGGGCCGCCAGTCGGGCACATATTTCCGTATGATGCTTTCGGTGATACCGCCCGCGCGCGCGATCTCGCCGTACATGCGCCCGCTCGGCTTGATCGTGCGCCTGCGTTTCGGATGATCGTGGTCCACATGCACCAGGCCGAAGCGCGACATGAGCCCGTCCACCAGCTCGAAGTTGTCGAGCGTGGACCAGTGATAATAACCGGCGACGCCGATGCCCTCGCCGATGGCCCGGTGGAGCTGGTAGAGATGGTCCAGAATGTAGCGCGGGCGGATGTCGTCTCCGTCCTCGCAGGTTCCGTTTTCGGTGATGTAGATCGGCAGGCGGTACAGCTCCCAGTAGCGCTTGACGACGCGGTACAGACCCTCCGGGTAGATGTCCCAGCCGAGCTTGTTCCTGGAAAGCTCCGGACGGGTCAGCATGTTCATGGGGAACTTCACCAGATCGCCTGAATAATAGTTGATGCCGAACACGTCGAGAGTACGCCCCTTCGCGCTTATTTTTTCGAGGTAGCGATTGTTGAAATATTTGTCCATCAGACGGGCCGAAAGACGGTCGAACGGATTATTTTCCCTGAGAGGATCGAAGGTGCGCAGGTGCTTCGCGATCCCGACCCTCGCCGGGGCCCAGTTCTTTCTTCCGTGTATGTCGTGTATCGCGCCGTACGCGCGCACATGCGCCTCGACCATCACGTCCATCACCCTCAGGCAGCGGCGAAAACTCTTCGCGCCGGGAGGAAACTCGCCGAAGAGATAGGCCGCGACCGCGTACACGGACGGTTCGTTGATGGTGTTCCAGATGTCCACCAGATCCCCGAGCGATTCCACGGCCTTCACGACGAAACGCAGGTAGTGGTCGATCGTTCGGGGGTTTTCCCAGCCGCCTTCGCGCACAAGCCACATCGGGTTTGCGAAGTGATGCAGGGTCACCATCGGGCGTATCCCCGCCTTCCGCATCTCTTTCAGGATCGCCCGGTAGTGGGCGAGGGCCTTATCGTCGAACGCCCCCTCCGAAGGCTCGATGCGCGCCCATTCTATCCCGATGCGCGCCGCATTGTGGTTCATCTTCTTCATGAGCGCGATGTCCCCTTTATAATAGTCCCAGAAGCGCACCGCGTCGATCGGGCTCGTCCCGTCCTTTATTCTTCCCTTAAGCGCCCAGTCGTAAAAGTCGTGATGAGGACACCCCCCCTCGACCTGAAAGGCGGATGAGGCGCTCCCCCACAGGAAACCCTTCGGGAACGTAAAATTAATTTTCTCCGGCCGTGCCTTTTTCATTCTGAGTCCTCCCGTATAATGCGCTCCACCTCGTCGGCGAGGGCGTCCACCGCGCCGTCCACCCGTATTCTGCGGAGCTTTTTTCCGCGCGCGAAGAGCAGCATGTGCCCCCCGCGGCCGCCGGCAATCCCCGCGTCGGCGTGCGCCGCCTCCCCGGGCCCGTTGACCTCGCAGCCCATCACCGCTACCACGATGCCGCGCCCCGAGCGCTCCAGCGTGTCCCCGAAGCGCCGGGCGATTTCGTCCTCCGCCTCCCGCGCTATCGAAAGCAGGTCGAGCGACGGGTCGGTGCGCCCGCAGGTGGGACAGGCGATAACGCGCACCGGGGCCGCGCGCAGGCCGGCGGCCTCCAGTATCTTCCGGGCTACAGCGACCTCCTCCACCGGATCGCCGGTCATCGACACGCGTATGGTGTCGCCCACGCCGTCGAGCAACAGCGCGCCGATCGCCACCGAGCTGTACACGACGCACGAAAGGCCGTACCCGGCCTCGGTGAGCCCGACATGAAGGGGATACGGCGCCGTCGCCGCGAAGAGCCGGTTCGCCTCCACGGTGAGCCGCACGTCGGAGGCCTTGATCGAAACGACGATGTCGTTGAAACCGTTGTCCTCGAGGATGCGCACGTGCTCCATGGCCGAGGCGACCAGGTTTTCGGGGTTCAGCTCGGGGTAGCGCGAGCGGTCGATCGAGCCGCCGTTCACGCCGATTCGTATGGGCACCGACCGCTCCCTCGCGGCGCGCACCACCTCGCGCACCTTCGAGTCGTCGCCGATATTGCCGGGGTTGATGCGCACCTTGTCGATTCCCGCCTCTATCGCGCCGAGCGCGATGCGGTGGTTGAAATGCACGTCCGCCGAGAGCGGCATGTCGACCGCGGCGCGGATTTTTTTCAGATGTTCCAGGGACGATTCATTGCGCAGCGCGACGCGGACGAGCTCCGCGCCCGCCGAGCGAAGGCGCTCGATCTGGCCGATGGTCGCCCCGACGTCCTCGATCGGCACATTCGTCATGGACTGGATCGACACGGGGGCCCCGCCGCCTATCATCAGCCCGCGAACCTTTACGGGACGCGTCTTCTTTCTGTTAGCGTTCACGTTTGATACCCGTACCGCACGAATGGCCCCGCCGCGCTCCGAGCGAGTGCGGAGGAGCCGCCGCGACTACTGGAAGAGCTTCTGAAAAAACGGAAAGAAGCTCAGGTCGTTGAATATAACGAACACGCCGAGTATGATAAGGAGCGCGATTCCCACGAACTGGATCTTCTCCAGCACCTTCTGGTTGATGGGGCTCCCCTTTATGGCCTCGTACGTAAAGAAGAGGATGAAGCTCCCGTCCACCGCGGGGATGGGAAGCAGGTTCATCACCATCAGGATGATCGATATCTTCGCCATGAGGATGATGAACGCCGAAATGCCCCGGTAGTACGCGGTGTCCCCGGCGATCTTGGCGATGCGGATGGGCCCCGAGAGGTTCTGCCGCACGTCGAGCTCGCCGGCGAAGAGCATCCCTATCCCCTTGATGTTCATCACGATGAAGTCGAACGGATCGACGAGCGATTTCACGAAACCGTCGGCAAGGCCAAAACGAAGCGGGACCATCTCCGGCGCGATTCCGGTTTCGACGCCGATAAACCCGTACTTTTCATAGGAGATGAGCCCCTTGTAGACGCCGCCGGCCGTTTCGAGCCGCACCATTCTGCCGGCGCTTCGCTCAAGCCGCCTCTGGAAATCCGCGATGGATGTCACGCGCTCGCCGTTTATCTTCACGGTTCCGCGTGCGATCCCGTTCTTGACCAGGTCCAGCTTGTCGGTGGAAAGCTCGACCTTCTCCCCTTTGAAGCGCGAATCCTCGAACTCCCGGATCGTGATCGTCTCCCTCAGCCGCGGCGTAACGGAAATCTCCATCTCCTTTCCGCCGCGCACCAGCTGGAGCTTTATTTCCCTGCCGGCGTTCGCGCGGATATACGTCGTGAATTCCGCCGGGGTTTTGACCCGTCGGCCGTCGATGGACTTCACCTCGTCGTACTGCCGTATCCCGGCGGCGTCGGCCGCGTCCTTCTCGAGGCTGCGCACCACGAGCACACGCTCGCCATAGGGCATCACCCCGAGCGTATAATAGCCCTTCTCGGAGAAGCGTTTCGGCGTTACCGTATACTCGATCTCCCGTCCGTCACGGAGCACCCGCACCATCGTCGTACGGCCGTCGGAGAAGACGATCGAATTCTGAATGTCCTGGAACGACGCGATCCTCCTCGTGTTGATTCCGACGATCGTGTCGCCGGTCCGTATCCCCGCCTCGTACGCCGGGGAGACGTACTCGCCCCGGGTAAAATAATCCGGAATGTAAATCCTGTTGGTCTCCACGTCGTAGCCGATCATGTTCATCGTGAAGAAGAGGAGTATCCCGAAGAGGAGATTGAACAGCGGCCCCATCACCACCGTCACGACGCGCTTGAGCGGGTGCGCGGAGAGAAACTCGTATGATTCGCCCTTGCGCTCCTCGGAGGGATCTTCTCCATAAAACTGGCAGTAGCCCCCGAACGGTATCAGCGTGAGCTGGTAGGTGGTATCTCCTATCTGTTTCTTGATAAAGCCCTTCCCATACCCTATGGAAAAGACCCTCGCCTTTATTCCGACCATCCTGCCGCCCAGCAGGTGCCCCAGCTCGTGCACGAATATGCACAGGCCCAGAAGGACCACCGCGGCAAGTATGTAGGTAAGTGTCGCCATCATTAACCTCGCAGTAAAGTGTGTACGGTTTCCCGGGCCCACTCGTCCGCCCGGAAGATGTCGTCTATGCCGGGACTGTCGACCCGCCTGTGCAGCGCGAGCACCTCCTCGACCAGACGCACGATGTCGGTAAAGCCAATCCTGTGCTCCAGGAACAGTCCCACCGCCGTTTCGTTCGCGCCGTTAAGCGCCGCCGGGACCGTTCCGCCGGAGCGACCCGCCGCGTAACACAGGCCGAGCGCCGGATAGCGGCGCGCGTCCATGGGGCGGAAGGTCAGGCTGCCCAGGTCCTCCAGCCTCAGGCGGCCGAAGGGATTTCGCCGCCTCTCCGGATAGGAGAGCGCGGCGAGGATGGGCAGCGCCATGTCCGGAACGCCGAGAAGGGCGTACAGGGAACCGTCTATGGTTTCCACCATCGAGTGTATGACGCTCTCCGGATGGATGAGCACGTCGATAGCGTCGTACGGCATGCCGAAAAGGTGGTGCGCCTCGATCACCTCGAGCCCCTTGTTCATAAGCGTGGCCGAGTCGATCGTTATTTTGCTCCCCATGCTCCACGTCGGATGATTGAGCGCCTCGCCCGGAGTCACGCCGCCCAGGTCGTCGGCGCTGCGGTCGCGAAGGCTCCCGCCCGACGCCGTGAGGACTATACGCTCGACCTCGGACTGATCGAGGTTCTCCAAAAGCGCGAAGACCGCGCTGTGCTCGCTGTCCACCGGGATGAGCTCGACGCCGTGCTCACGTACCCTGTCCATGAAGAGTCCCCCCGCCATGACGAGCGTCTCCTTGTTGGCGAGCGCTATTCGCCGCGCGTGAGGGACCGCTTCGAGCGTGGGCCGGAGGCCTGCCGCTCCGACGATCGCGGAGAGCACGATATCGACATCATGCCGGGCGAGCTCGAGAACGCCGTCGGGCCCGTCGAAAAACTCGACGTCCGGAAAGCGCTTTCGCAGGGCACCCGCGCACGCGCTCGTTTCGTCGTCCGACGCGACGGCCACGACGGAGGGATGGAACTCCTCTATCTGCTCACCGAGCAGCGCGGTGTTCCTGTTACACGAAAGGCCGTAAATCCTGAAATCGGTTCCCTGCGAGCGAATCGCCCTGAGGGCGGAAACTCCGATGGAGCCCGTGGAACCCAGGATGCTGACGGTAACGGACATCGCTCTCCGGACTTACTGGACGCCCTTGAGTACAAGATAATAATAAAACAGGGGCAGCGTAACGATCATGGAGTCGAAAACGTCCCACAACCCGCCGTGACCCGGAATGAGCGAGCCAGAATCCTTTATCGATCCGTCGCGCTTGATCGCGGACTCCGCAAGGTCGCCGATATTGCCGATCACGCTGATAACAATGCCGATAATCGTGGCCTCGACCATGGAGAACAGGCTCTTTCCGAAGAACGATTCGAGGACCATACTGATGAGGAGCATGGCGATGATGCTCGTAAGGAGTCCCGAGAAATACCCCTCCCATGATTTGTTGGGGGACACTTTGAACCCCGCCTTGTGTTTGCCGAAATAGACTCCACCGAAATACGCACCCGAGTCGTTCAGCATGACGATCGCGTTGAGGATGAGAACGTAGATGTAACCGTCCTTGAGAGATTTGAGAAGTATGATGTGTGAAAACAGGAACGCTATGAATACCACCCCGAAAACCGTCGTTGCCAGGGAATAGATGCCGCCCGCCACGGGTCTTTTGTATATATGCACCGCGAAGACGATCGGAAGCCCCACGGCGAGCACCGCGAAG
>Ga0116174_10001349_pt1 | contig 22588 bp, 24 predicted proteins | sample AD_UKC087_MetaG_FD_89801 | JGI IMG/M metagenome (GOLD analysis project Ga0116174, IMG submission 89801) | Active sludge microbial communities of municipal wastewater-treating anaerobic digesters from USA - AD_UKC087_MetaG | ecosystem: Engineered > Bioreactor > Anaerobic > Digestate | place: USA...
ACAAAAAAACAGATAAAAATTTTTTCATATAAAATTTCTTGGTGGAGATGCCGGGAGTCGAACCCGGGTCTGAAAGGTAGATGCTAAAACCTCTACAATCTTAGTCCGGCTTGAAGTTGTTAAGCCTCACCATAAAAGCTGGACGAAAACAGATCGGCTTAAGTCCTGCTAAACTTCATCCGCAACTCTTAGAACAGCAGAGCTGTGAACTAACCTTCTAATGTCGTTATATCCCGCCAGAAGGTGTCACGAGTATAACGGCTTCCTTAAAAAAGGAAGATCTTTATGCACGAACTGGAGCAAATGCCGGAGCAAATGCTGATTCCATTTCTCGCGCAAAAGCTAATTTAAGATTAGCACTTATTTTGCGCTGGACGTTTGTAAGGGCCAGACAGCGCGATGACCCGACTGCAATCTTAGGATCCAAAATCCTTCCATCGAATACCTGTACATCCCCATTTGTTAAAGAGCTTCGTAAGCCAAAGAACTCTACCACTTCTTGACAAATCAATCAAGTTCTGGCAAAATCCCCGCCTAAATCAATAAACAAAACTTATGAAAAACCAAGAAACCCAATTAAAAGACTACGCATTAAGTGTAGAATTGAAACCAGGGATAGATCAATCAACCCTACTCGCGGCACTAAGAACCATGCGTGAAAACGGCGGAATAGAAACGTTTGAAAAACAAGAACACACGGTTGCTGGAGTCGCAAGAACTATTGTTAGAGGCCAAAGATTAACAACACTGGAAGCAGATAAAACGTTCCAAGAAACAATTGGGGGAATAAGACATTGGCTTGGAAATATATATTCGGCAGATATAAAAAACACCTAGTCTACCGCCTCTTCCCGTGTTTTGCCACTTCGCTCAATTTCGCGATGCAGTTTTTTAATTCTTCAAACCATTGCGCGCCAAGATCGGCAATTTTCACACGCAATTTATTTCCACTGATAACCCAAGCAGGGTTGTATTCCAATAATGAAATGATATTAGCAGGTTTCACACGAGGACCCATTGTCAGTACTATATCTTTGTCACCCGAAACTCCTGTGCCATAAACCGCCTCGGCTTTTACATTCGTAATTCCAGCTTTCTTCGCATAAATTTTCAATTCAATAATTCTAAACAAAGACGAAACTTCACGCGGCATTTTCCCGTATTCTTCCAACAACTCTTCGCGAATTTCATCTAAATATTCAACATTATCGACCGCAGCCAATTTCTGATAAGCCCCAATTTTATCCTTAGAATTAATAATATAACTATCTGGGATATAAGCCGGTATCGGCAATTCGATCGTAACCACCGCTTCCTCCTCGCCATCAGCGCCAACACTTCTACGACCAGCTTTGAGATCTTCGACCGCCTTATTTAACATTCGCATAAAGTGCGAAACTCCAACAACATTTATAACGCCATGCTGATTCGCGCCGAGGATGTCTCCAGCGCCGCGGATTTCGAGATCCTTCATCGCAATCTGGAATCCACTACCAAGGTCGGAAGCTTCCACGATCGCGCGTAAACGCTTCTTTGCATCCAAATGAAGTCTCTGTCCATGGTACAAGAAATAAGCGTAGGCCTGTGTCTTGCCACGTCCTACACGACCGCGCAATTGATACAATTGCGATAGTCCAAACTTCTCCGCATTATTCACGATCAAAGTATTTGCATTCGCCAAATCAATTCCATTTTCAATAATCGTAGACGAAACCAAAACATCAAATTCTTTATTTTTAAATGCCAAAATCCTCTCTTCCAAATCCCCGCTTCCGAGCTGTCCATGCGCCACGCCGAATGTTGCTTCAGGAACTAATTCACGCAATTGCTGCGCAGTTGCGTCGATAGTTTGCACGCGGTTGTGCAAGAAATACACCTGCCCGCCACGTTTTTTCTCGCGCAAAATTGCGTCTCGCACGAGCCCCGGAGAATATTTACGAACTTCTGTAATAACGGGAAGCCTTCCAAAAGGTGGAGTAGTAATAGTCGTAATATCGCGAAGTTTATTTAAAGCAATGTTCAGCGTTCTAGGGATAGGAGTAGCGGTCATAGTAAGTATGTCCACTTCGGCCTTGATCTCTTTTAATCTTTCTTTTTGTTTAACGCCAAACCTCTGCTCTTCATCCACAATCACAAGGCCCAGGTTTTTGAATTTAACATCCGGCTGAAGTAATCTATGAGTCCCTATCACTATATCCACCTCTCCTTTTTCCAATCGTCTCAAAACATCAAGTTGTTCTTTTTGCGAACGGAATCTCGAAAGCATCTCAACTCTCACATTAAAAGGAGTCATCCTTTCATTAAACGATCTATAATGCTGGTCGGTCAAAATTGTAATAGGAGAAACAAAAGCAACTTGTTTTCCGTTTTGCACAGCTTTAAATGCCGCTCTCATCGCAACCTCTGTCTTTCCAAACCCTACGTCTCCACATACAAGACGATCCATTGGTTGTCCGGATTCCATATCTTTTTTAACATCCAAAATAGCCTTAATTTGCCCAGGAGTTTCCTCATACGGAAAAGTCTTTTCGAATTCATCCTGCTCGGGAGTATCCCCTTTATAAGAGACACCGACTGCCGCCTTTCTTTTCGCATAAAGTTCCAATAATTCCTTCGCTATTTTCTGGGTTTCTTTTTTAACCTTACTCGTAATAGTAGACCACTCCGCAGACCCAAGACGCGTTAATTTCGGCATCAATTCCTCTGATCCAATATATTTCGTAACTTTATCTGCCTGGTCAATCGGCACAAATAACTTATCATTTTCGGCATAACCAAGTTTTAAATATTCACGAGTCACATCGTCCACGGTCTTTTTGTCCAACCCCAAAAATCGAGCGATACCATGGTCGGCATGGACAACATAGTCGCCAGTCTTCAAACCACTTAAAAAATCTTCGAAAACTTTTCCAGAAGCCACTTTTTTCCCTGCCTCACGAACCAAAGAAACCGCAATATCGGTCAAAAGTAGGACCTTGCTGTCGGGATCCTGAAAGGTTTGGGGAAAGAAATCATCTTTCTTCACGGTTGTCACATAAATCGCGCCGAGCAATTCACCGTTTTCTCCTTTCACTGACACATCGGAACCAATTCCTTTTTCCGGCAATCCGTTTCTAAAGGGGACTTTTTGGTCGTCCAAAAGCCCTTTTAGCTCATCAAAAACTTTTGTGAAAATCACAACCCTCCACCCGCCATTAATTTTATCTTTCAAATCATTTGCAAAATCGTAACCGCTTCGATACTTCAAAATAGAATAAAAATGGAGGTGTAAATGGTTCTCTTCATCTTCATTAAAAGAAGTAAAAGAAACTGTTTTACGAGTCCTTTTAATATTTTCCATAAACGCATTCCACGCATCAAAAAAATCATCAGTTATATCAAGCTCGTCGTCTATAATCACGCCATTTTCTCCGAGATCGTCTGTAATACCTTCGGAGTAGTTTTCGCAATCAATAGGAAAGACACTGAGGGTTTTTCTAGACAGTCCGTCTTTTTTATCTTCCAAATCATATTCTGAAATATGCTCGATTTTATCAAAGTCAAAAATTATTTTATAAGCACCGTCTGTGTTCACAGGCCAAACTATAACGCTTTCTCCTATTTTGAAATATTCTCCTTTTTTTAAATGTTCGTCGTCAGCATTATCATATCCGGCATCTACGAGTTTTTCTATAAAACCTACAACGCCAATCTCATCGCCGACCTTAAAATTAGCTGTGTTTTTTTTCAAAAACTCTCCGCTGGGAAATTTTTTAAAAACAGTGTCGAACGTCACTATGAACACGGAAGGTGTTGTGCCGGAAGAAACCATCCTAGAAACAAATTCAGTGTCTTTGACTTGTTTAGCCCTTTCGTATTCCCTGTTTGTAGAAAAAAATCCGCGATCCTCTTCGGACATAGGTTTATACCCAAAAACTGGTTTATCCGAAAACACATACATTGACTGTTTAACTTTTTCCATCTCGGATTCGTCGTTCACGATCCAAAGGACGCTTCCGGCTTTTTTACCGACATCTCCGCGCTGGGCCTGCTTGAAAATATTAGAAATAATTAAGGCTTTCGACGAAGCGTTTCCGGCGCCAGAATAAGTCACCGAAGACTTGCCAAAAAATAAATCCGAAGATTCCTTAAAATCTTTCTCCTGAAAATACGAAACTATGTTTTGCATTGGATACTAAAAACTCTGCGACGAACTTGTACGCGAGTGTTTTAACACTCAAATTATACCTTAAGAGGCATGATTATGTAAATATAATCGTCTCTTTTAGTTAATTTTATAACAGCAGGGGAAAGTTTGTCGTTAATCTCGAGAATGATTTTTTCCTCTGTTAAATAAGTCAAAACGTCTAACAAATATTGTGCGTTAAGTGAAATCTTATTGTTTTCACCATCAATTTTAATAGCAACCTCCGCCTTCTCCTCTCCAACCTTTGTTTCATCTGTTGAAACCAGCAACTTTCCATCGTTTGTAGCACTTAACCTCACGCTGTTATTATTTTCCCTGGCAAAAAGGCTAACCCTTTTCAAAACAAGGGAAAGGTCCTCTATAGACACCTCTATTTTGGTTTTTCCTTCTTTCGGAATAATCCTTTCGTATTCAGGAAATTTTCCTTCTATAAGTCTTGAGACTAAATCAACGCCCCCGACGGTAAATAAAATTTGGTTTTTTGAAACATTAATTTTCACTTCTTTTTCTTCTGATTTATTTGTAATTTTACCAAGCTCAGAAATTGTTCTTGCAGGAATTATACAAGAAAATTCGCCGTCTATCTTATCTGTTAATGTTATTTTTCTTTCTGCCAATCTATAACTATCCGTTGCGACCATCTTCATTTCGTTACCGGAAACATACATGTAAACACCGGAAAGAACAGGCCTGGAGATATTTGTAGAGGCGGAAAAAACAGTCTCCGCAATAGCTGAATCAAGGTCTTTTGTATTAATGTTAAAAGAATGTTCTGCTTCAACTTTTGGAATTAAAGGAAACTCGTCGGCGCTTATTCCTTTGATTTTAGTATTGGAAGTAGAAGAGTTAACCAGTAAACTCATACCATCTCCAATAGAAAGTTCGACTTTTTCGTCAACCAATAAAGAAACGTAGCCGGTTATCAGTTTTGCGGGAATAGTAATAGCTCCCTCCCCGCGAACATCTGCGTCCATAGAATAACTAATAGCTATCTCCAGGTTCGTCGCTGAAAAATAAACCTTCTTTCCTTCGGTTTTTATTAAAATATTATTCAAAACAGGAAGAGTGTTGTTTGAACTTATAGCTTTATTGACTATATTCAATGCCGCTTCTAAGTCTTTTTGAGAACAAAAGAGTTTCATAAAAATTCTATTAATAGATAGAAAAGCTTAGAACAATTATAAATGAATTTCTGAACAAGACAAACATTAAACCGAAAAAATTCAAGCTCTTTTTTATTAACAATCGAAACTAAGACACGTTCTTACTTTTCAATTTTCTATGTGTTTCTTTCTTATTGTTTTTTTATTCTCTCTTTTATTAATAAAAGAATAGTAAATAGTAGAGAGTGAAAGTTTTGAACATTTTTTTATAAAAAGGCTTAGGGTAAAGAAATGGGTGTTTATAACTTGATAATTTTTGATATAATAAGTATCTTCTTAGAGCATTTTTAAACAATAAATAATAATAAATTAATGAATATAGTTTTGAACATTTTAATAGGGATGGCGATGCTGGGCGTGGGCGGATATATAGGATATAAAGAAATTTATAAAAGAAAAAATATATCTTTTGAAAAAAGAAAAGAGAAAGCCGAAGAAATCATTACGGAAGCCAAAAAAATTGCTGAAGAAACGATTCAGACAGCAAAAACAAGAATCGAAGGTTTAAAAGAAAACGCAGAAAAAAATCACGACATGACGAAAAGGCTTATAGCCCAAATGGAAAAATCAACAAACACAAAAGAGCAGTTACTCAAAAAACAAGAAGAAAAGGTAAACGAACTAAGATTAAAAATCGCATCAATAGAAGAAGAGTTGTCTGTAAAAGAGAAGCAGTTGAAAGACGGCGAAGGCAAAGAAAAAGAAATTTTAAGCCAAAAGGCCGGGAAAAAAGAAGAAGAGTTGAAAAAAGAAATTTTAAAAAAATACGAAACAGACCTGGAGCAAGACTACAAACAAAGAGTTATAAACATTGTAGAGGAGGCCAAAGAAAAAGCGCCAAGATTAGCCCAAAGAATAATAGTAAACGTAATTCAAAGGCTAACATCTCCAACCTCCGTTGAACAGAGAGCCGTAAACGTAACAGTTCCAAAAGACATTATAAAAGGGAAAATAGTCGGCAAAGGTGCGACAAACATATTGTATTTTGAAGAACTTTTGGACGTGGACGTTGTTTTTAACGACCTACCAAACACGATATCGATTTCAGCATTTAATCTTGTTAACAGAAGAATAGCGCAAAAGGCTTTGGAAAAATTAATAAAATATCCAAAAGACATAAACCAAAAAGTGATAGACGAGGTAGTAAACAGATCAAAACAAGAAACAGAGGAGGAGTTGTACGAAATAGGAAAAAAAGTTCTAGAAGAAATAGGGGTAAAAGTAGACAACAAAGAGTTAACGACCATAATAGGAAGGCTGCAATACAGAACAAGCTACAGTCAAAACATAATGAGACATTCGATGGAGGTTTGTTATTTGGCGACAATGCTTGGCGCTGAAATAGGAGCAAATACAGAAACCTGTAAAATAGGAGGGTTTTTGCACGACCTTGGAAAGGCTATAGACCAAAACCCTGACGTACAAGGCACGCACGATTTCCTTACAAAAGAATTGATGGAAAAATATGGGTTTTCTCCTGAAGAAATCCATGCGGCGTGGACCCATCACGAATCAGAAAAACCAGCCACAGCCGAAGCTCTTTTAGTACAAGCAGCGGATGCGTTATCGGCAAGTCGCCCGGGAGCCAGACAAGAGTCAATCGAGAAATACATAGCAAGACTTCAGGCGCTCGAAGGTGTTGCGTATTCTTTTGAGGGGATTAAAAAAGCGTTCGCAATATCAGGAGGAAGAGAGGTTAGAGTGATTGTTGATCCGACAGTTGTAGACGATGCAAAAACGCAAAATTTAGCAGACACGATTGCTAAAAAAGTAGAAGAAGACGTTACATATCCAGGAAAAATTAAAATTAACGTAATTAGAAAAACAAAGACGATAGAGGTAGCGAAATAAAAAATAACCTTTTTAATATGTTTGGATTCTTTAAAAGAAAAAAGGAGGACAAGATGTCTAAAAAAATAAATAACTTATTAATGGGAGCTGTGATTGGAGGCGCCATCGGATCTGTTATAGGGGCGTCTTTGAAGTCAAAAGCGGATAGAGAGGCCGAAGAGGAAGAATTAAAGAAGAAAAAGAAAGAAGAGGAAGCGAAAAAAAGTTTCTTTAAAAGACTTCTAGACAAAAAAGAAGAGGATGTAAAAAAAATCCCACAAGAATAAATGAAGAAAATACCCCTCAAGTATATAAAAACAATAGGACTGGGATTGTTGATAGGAGTCCTGCTAACAGGAGCATTATTTGGTGTAAAAGTATATTTGCATGGGAAATTGCTACCAGGAACGACAATTTCCGGGATCAATTTGGGATACAAAACCAAAACAGAAGCGATAGAGATACTGAAAAGAACGACTGAAGGGTACATGTCGAAACCGTTGATTTTCGAGATAGAGATAGATGGCGTAAAGAAAACTGCAGAGATCATTCCGAAAGAAATAGACCTGCAATATTTTGTTGAGGAATCAGTGAGCATAGCGAGCAAAATTGATTTCAAAACCAATCCCCTGCCATACGCTCTAACAGCGATAGCACCAAAAGATTCGGAAAGCATTCTTTATACTTTTGACAGATCAAAACTAGAAAATGTTTTGATAGAGAAATTTGAGATGAAGGAGTTGTTGCCAAGAAACGCGTCATACGTAATCAATAAAGGCCAAGTCGAGGTAGTGCCGGAAAAAGAAGGTATTATTTTAGACACGGAATCCCGAATTCAAAGCATAAAAAACGCGCTTGGAAATTTTCAAAGCATAAAAGAAAAACTGGAATTTAAAAAGGTTATACCAACGGTAAGCAAAGAATCTTTGGAAGAAAAAAAAGAAACGATGACGGCAAAAATCAAAGCCAAAATCAAATTAACATACGAGAATAAAAAATGGACATTCGCACCCGGAGAGCAAATCGACATGATAGTTTTTGCCAGAACAGATAAAGTGAAAATTCCGTTTTTTGGAGACGTTGAGGTCCAAAGCAAAGACGGCGGCACGGGAGAGGTTTACGCATTTTTGAATGCAGAAAAATTTAATCAATACATAGAAGAAAATATATCAAAAGAAATAGAAAAAGAGACCGAGCCGGTGAGTATCTATAAAGATATCGAGACTCAAAAAATTAAATTCGAAGGGAGAGGATTGGACGGGGTAAAAATACAAAAAGGACATTTAAAAAAATCTTTGGAATTGGCTCTTAACGAGCGAGTTGCAGAGGTGAAAATATTAACAGAAAAAGAAACGGCACCAGTCACGATAAGCGAAGAGTTACAGGAGATGGGAATCAAAGAATTGATAGGCACTGGCTACACGACTTTTTACGGATCACCGGGTAACAGAGTTCACAATATAGGTGTAGGGATGAACACTTTTAATGGAATGATAATAGCACCAGGCGAAGAGTTTTCCTTTAATAAAAACATAGGAAGGGTAGATGGGACAACCGGATACAGAAAAGAGCTTACAATAACGCAAAAAGGAACAATCCCAGAATACGGAGGAGGTCTTTGCCAGGTTTCCAGCACAATGTATAGGGCCGCATTATTTTCCGGTCTACCGATAACAGCAAGAGCCCCTCATTCATATGCAGTGTCGTATTATTCTCAGATTTTGGGACATGGGCTAGATGCGACTGTTTACATAGGCGGACAAGATTTGAAGTTTATGAACGATACTGGATACCCTATTTTAATCCACGCATTTGCTTTTGATGGCAATGCGTACTTTAAATTTTATGGAACTTCTGACGGGCGTGAAGTAGAGATGGAAGGCCCACATATATCAAACAGAAACTCCGCTTCCACAGAGCCAGTTTATATTCAGGATCCAACTCTTAAACCAGGAGAGAAAAAACAAATTGAAGCACATCATCCGGGACTGAGCGCGTTATGGTATAGATATATTACAAATGCAGACGGCACGGAAACAAAAGAAACTATTTCGTCTAAATACAGAGCTACGCAAAATAAATATTTGATAGGGCCTCAATAGGTGCCCTTTAAAAATATTATTCAGTTGCTGGATTTTCAGCCCTAGCTTTTTGTTCTTCAATTTCCAAATCTTCCAACATTTTTTTAGCAACCTTGCTCATCGGCGCTACCTCCAAGGCTTTATTGATGGCCCCGCGAGCATCAAGGAAGTTTTTTAATTGAAGGTTAAAATCGGCAGAAAGAAGCCAATAATCAAGATTCCCGCGATCAATTTCAAGAGCTTTATTAATAGCTATAAGACCGAGCTGAGGTTTCCCGGCTTCCTTGTAAACTTGTGCAAGGCTTATATATCTTTGAGTGCGTTCAGGGTCAAGATTTATAGCGTTTTGATAAGCATTTACCGCTCCGTCCAAGTCTTCATTGCTGTACAAACATAAGCCAAGATGACTGTAATCAACAGGATCGCCTGTCACAGAAACTAAATGCTCGTAAACAGCCGCGCCTTTTCCCCACATTTTTTGATCAATATACAACATGCCGAGTTGTTTTTGAGCGTCCAGGAAGTCAGGATCCACAGCTAAGGTTTTTACCAAAAACTTAACAGCTTCTTTCGGGTCGCGTCTTTTAATCATGGTAATTGCGTGTTCATAAAACTCCTGCACTTTTTCTTTATCTTTTTTTGATAATCGTTTTTTTTCTTTTTCTTCAGGCTCATTTGCGTCGTCCGTTTCAAGGGCCGCGGAGTCATCGCGATTATTATGTTTTTTGAATAAAACCACGTATGTTCTGTGAATGAACACCAGCAGAAGTGTAAGTAAACTCAAAAATATAAGTAAATAAGTCCACATGTTTTATTAATTTACAGAGTCATCATCCTCCTTTTCTTCACGGTCTTTTGCGGGAGCGGTTGATATAGACCTACTCATGACTTTTGCGACATCGTCGAGCCCAACCATAAACAAATCCCTGGTACCTATATCTATCCTGATTTTTTGATTCAACACATCCACCCCTACAACAATTCCATCATCATGACTACCGAATACAGGTTTTTTTAATTTAACTTTAGTTCCTATTGAAGGCAGAGAATCACGAAGTTTTTTGTAAGCATCGGCTTCATATTTCAAGCAACACAAAAGTTTGCCACAGGCTCCTGATAATTTTGAACTTCCTTTTCCCTCGAGCCCTTGAACCCTCGCCATTTCCATAGTCACGCTTTCCAGCCCCGGCAAAAATCCCTTGCAGCAAAGTACGCGCCCACAGCGTCCAAATCCTCCCACAATTTTAGCTTTATCACGAGGGCCAATTTGCTTCAAATGGATCTGTTTTTGCAGTTGCTTGGCGAGGTCCTTGACCAGTTCACGAAAATCGACACGATCATCAGCCGTAAAAACTATATTGGCCTTGGTCCCGTCCAAGGAATAGATTCCATAAAAAGGTGCCATCGTTAAATTATATTTCTTCGCAAGAGACTCACAGACATTACGAGCTTCCTCTCCCCTTTCTTTATTTGATTCAAATTTCTGGATATCGTGAGGAGTTGCTTTGCGTATAAATTTATTTTTCGCAAACGTGTCTTTTTTAGAAGGAGCTCCGTCAGGAGATGTATAAATAATTTGGCCGATTTCTTCCAACCCCTCGGTGTTTTTAAACACGACATAATCACCACGCAACAAAACCTCCGCAGAGTCTTTTAAATCAATTTCAAAAACAGCCAGTTCGTACAAATCAAGAATTCCTATATGCATAAAATTATTAATTAAGCATTAAATTTTCTAAAAGCAGTTTAGCATTAACATTCTTTTTCAAAGAAGACGAAGCATCCTGCACCTTTGCAATCATATCTATTAAAGCGCGGACATCAACCCCTTTTTTTGAAGCAAACTCTATCATCCTGGTTCTCAGCACGTGAGTCATCACATTCAAGAAGTCATCTGTACGAATATTTGATGCGCCATCATCGCGCTTTTCATCATCCAAGATATTTTCAACATACGAAAACCTTTCAACAATATTGTCGGTTTCAAGCAGATAAGAGATGTCTTTGTAAAGCTTCAAATAATCAGCAAATTTTTCAGGTTGCTCCATAAGATCGATAGCAAATCCGGCTCTACCCAGAGAGAGCCTGGCCGCTTGATCAATTTTTTCATCATCAATATTGAGATATTTTTTCTTCAACATTTGTATTAAAAAATCATGAGGAAATAGATGGAATCTCACAATTCTACTCCTGGAAAGAATAGTCGGCAAAACTTCACGTATATTACTAGTGGTCATTATAAAAATTGTATTATTCGGTGGCTCCTCCAGTGTTTTCAAAAGAGCATTTGCCGCCTCTGTGGTCATTCTTCCGATACTTTGAAGAATTACAACTTTATATTTACCCTGGGGACTCATATTGCATCTAGAAATTATTTCACGCACATGTTCTATTTTTAATGCTTCATGATTGTTTTCAAACTCCATCGTGTCTATATGAGAGCCTTTTCTGATCTGTAAACACGTTGAACATACTCCACAAAAATTATTTTCACACTGAAGAATCGATGCCAATTTCTTCGCGACGGTGTACTTGCCTATATGCCCCGGCCCCCACAACAAATACGCATGAGAAACGTTTCCGCTGGATATATCTTTTTCCAACTGCATTAACTGTTTTTCGTGCCCTATTATGTTCCAGTTGTATATCATATTAAATACGTATCACATTAAATGCGTTCCCAAACCCTACCCTGTCTACACAAAACCTCTGACGCCGTATCAGGGAATTTCATAATGGCTTTTACGAATTTTTCAAGCCGCACATTGTTTTGTGAGCCTTTTACGAGGACTATATCGCCTTCTTTTAATTCGTCTTTGAATTTTTCAATCGCCTCAGAAACAGTTTTAAATCTAAAGACATTTTTCATGCCGTTTTCCTCAGCTTTGTCAGCGAATATTTTTGCAACATCTCCCACCGTAACCAAAACTTCGCAGTATTGATGAATTTGAGAACCGACTTCCGCATGCAATAATTCAGAATTTTCTCCCAATTCGTTCATATTTCCGAGTACGGCGATTCTTCGACCTTTGTCCTTCGGATTCAATCCTCCAAGAGTCTTCAGGGCTTCTATACAGGCTTTTGGAGATGAATTATAAGAGCTGTCTATTATAGTTAAATCATCTTTAAATCCTTCGATCAAATTTAATCTCCCGGGCGGAAGTTTAAATCTTTTAATGGCTTCGACTATTTCTCCGAGTTCCATCTTCATCGCCATTCCGCATATGATAGCGGGCAAAATTACATTCACATGATGTTTCCCCAGCACAGGCACGCGTACTTCTACGCGATGCCCCTCGGTATTTAAATTAAATTTGATTCCAGAAGTGTCTTCTTCTATAGCAGTAGCTTTGAAATTTGCATCCGGATTCGTTCCAAAAGTAAAAGTTCGGCCTTTTGGACGCCCTGGACTCAATCCTAAAACTCGTTCATCATCAGCGCATAAAATTGCGATTCCATCTTCCGGTAAGGCTTTTATTAATTTTGATTTTTCTTCAAAAACTTCATCGACGTTAGTGAATTGATGCTTTTCCATGTGGACGGGCGCAACGGGCCCAACGATTCCTATATCGGGAGTAACAATAGACAAAAGAGCGTCCATATCTCCAGCTTTGTCCACGCCCATTTCGACCACGACCACCTCGGCATACAACCTCTGAAAAGATTTAAAAAAAGCCCTGAAAATCAAATACGACCATTTCACTATACTTTTCCATCCGGTGTCCAATTCCAAGACAGTCAGTGGCAAACCGAAGTCCGTATTCATACTTCCTTTATTGCGTAACACCTTATATTTAGTGTTCAGTGTTGTGTAAATAGCCTCTTTTGTACTGGTTTTACCCACGGATCCGGTCACGCCTATTATCGTCCCTTTGAATTTTTTAAGCCTCCGTTTCGCAAATTTTTTTAACAAGAAAAGTATATATTTCTTTAATAAATTTTTCATAATTTGTTTTAGAAAATTGCCCTAAAAAGCGAGCGGAATTCTATCATATAATTCAAACAAAAAGAAGTTTTTAAGCAATATTTCACGAGTGTAGTCAACTACATCCGTACAAGTATTTATCAGCAATCTAATGCGTGTTAATATAACCGAAGCATGTATCAGGCTCACTTCAAAATTTCAGGCCGCGTTCAGGGCGTCTCGTATCGCTTTTATGCCCGTGAAAAAGCAGTAGCTCTTCAGTTAAAAGGAATTATTCAAAACATGGAAGACGGTACCGTAGAGGCTGAGTTGCAAGGGTCTCGAGTGTCGCTCGCGGCTTTTCGAATGTGGGCCTATGAAGGTTCTCCATCATCGCGAGTTGACGCAGTCGAAATGATAATGCAAACTCCGGATGTACCGTATTTTACAACCCTCAAAATCAACTAACCGTCACATCTATGAAAAAAATCATCTTGTCACTATTCATTTTTACACTTTTTATTTCAATATTTACCGCTTGTACCATGACAAAATTCGATCAAACAGATCTGCCTGTAAAAGGCGAAAAAATTGCCGTTCTTACAACCAATTTCGGCGAGATAAAAATCAGACTTTTCTCAAATAAAACTCCTGAAACAGTTAAAAATTTCATTGAACTTACCAGTCAAGGCAAATACGAAAACGTTACATTCCATCGTATCGTTCCGGGATTCGTTATCCAGGGGGGCGATTTTGAAAAAGGTAATGGAACAGGAGGCTACAGCTATAAAGGTCCGGGCACAGAAATTGATAATGAAATTGACCCTGAATTATCTCATATTCAAGGCGCTGTCTCTATGGCGAACGCCGGTCCGAATACAAACGGCAGTCAGTTTTTCATCGTTCTGCCAGAGACAAGAGCAACATTTCTCGACGGGGATTATTCAATTTTCGGCCAGGTCTACGAAGGCATGAAGGTGGTAGATGCTATCGCGGCAGTCCAAACCGATGACAATAATATGCCGCTTGAAAAAGTTATGATTGAAAAAGTCGAAATCAAAGACGCGGAGTGAAGGGCCCTCAAAACCAATTGTCAAAACGCTCAACGACAAAAAACCCCGACAATTAAGCCGGGGTTTTATTTTGATAGCAAATTTCCGGTGCGTTGCAATCAGTAAAGCAAGGCCAAACTATTTCGCAAGCGCTTCCTCGACAATCGCCTTAAATACCTCTGGTTTGTTCACGGCTAATTCAGCCAACATTTTTCTGTTAACCTGAATGTCTTTCTTGAACATTCCGTCGATGAGCAGGCTGTATTTTGTTCCAAGAAGTTTGCAGGCCGCGTTGATTCTCGCGATCCACAATCCTCTGAACGTTCTTTTTTTGATGCGTCTATCTCTGTACGCATTCTGTCCTGCTTTCCTTACAGCATTCATAGCGGCTACTACTAGCCTAGAACGCTGTCCACGGAAACCTTTGGCTGCCTTTAAGGCTTTCTTATGCCTACGGTGGGCTGCTACGCCTCTTTTGATTCTTGTCATTTTATATGAAGTTTAAGAAAATACTTATTTAAACTCTTTGGCTAATTCTCGCAAACTTTCTCCGAGAAAGGCCAGTAATACTATCCCTTTATTCTTGAATTTGGAAGAAGTTTTTTAACTCTTCCAATCTGTGTTGCATCGATAGGCATTCCATTTGGGAATGATTTTTTCTGTCTCTTAGATTTGTCCGTCATCATATGGTTCTTGCTTGATTTTCTGAAGGAAGCGGTTCCGCTTTTCCTTACTTTTACGCGTTTTTTTAATCCGCTATGCGTCTTTTGTTTCATTTTTCTTAGGTGTTAATATCAATATTAATGAATTTCCTTGTCTTTTTGGTGGGGTTTCCAATTCTGCAATATCTAGAAGTCCTGCTATAAATTTATCCAATTTCTCTCGTCCCAAACTTTCATAAGCAATCTCTCTCCCTCTGAACATCATTGTAACTTTTACAAGGTCTCTGTTCTCAAGGAATTTTCTTGCTTTTTTCGCGCTTACTTCGAGGTCGTGATCTCCGGTTCTGAATCCAATTCTTAAGCCCTTGATCTCAGTCTTATGCTGCATTTTCTTCTGTTTCCTGTCCAATTTGTCCTGATAGTAGAGATATTTCCCGTAATCGAGTATCTTGCAAACAGGAGGATTGGCTTTCGGTGCAACTTCCACGAGATCCAATTCGGCCGCTCTCGCCATTTCAAGAGCTTTCTGAGTCCCCATTATACCCATCTGTTCATCATTTTCATCGATGAGTCTTATGGTTGGGGCTCTTATCGCTTCATTGATTCGTAAACTTTTAGCTATATCAGAAAGTTAAATCTTAACTAGCGCCCGCAAATATTAGATAAGCCACTCCTAAAAGTCAAGGTTAGATTGGCAAATATAGATATTTATGTGTAAATTAATTTTGAAATGAATAAAAAACTAAAAAACAATACTGTGTTCATCGGGACAGCTACGGAGATCCAAACGGGAATGAAGCGCCGTCCAGTCCTCTCAAAACCAGTCACTATTCAATCAATGTGCGACACAAAAACGTACGACATCGCAAAAACTGTCGCGCAAATTCTCGAGCTCGAACGCGAAGGATGTAATCTCGTACGCGTTTCCATACCAGACAAGGCGTCTGCAAAAGCTTTGAAGCAAATAAAAAAACGAATCCATATTCCGCTCGTGGCGGATATACATTTCGACCCGTCTTTAGCGCTTCTGGCCATCGAAAACGGCGCTGACAAAATTCGAATCAACCCGGGAAATATTGTGAGAAATTTAAAAAACACAGACGAGGTTGAAATGTTAAAAAAAATAATTGCCTCAGCCCACAAAGCCAAAATCCTAATTCGTATTGGCGTAAATTCGGGTTCACTCGAAAAACATTTATTGGACAAATATGGAGGTCCGAATGCAAAAGCACTCGTCGAGTCGGCGATGAATTGGATCAAATTTTTTGAATCTCAAAATTTTAACTCTCTAGTCATCTCAATCAAAAGCACGGACGTTCAAACCACGATAGATGCGAATGAATTATTATTCAAACGTCTAAAGTTGCACGCAAAAAAAACGAAAAACAATCTATACCCTATTCACCTCGGAGTCACCGAAGCCGGTCCACTAATTTCAGGCGCAGTCAGAAGTTCGGTTGCACTTAGCGCTCTGCTTCGCAAAGGTATTGGTGACACGATCAGGATTTCGCTCACAGAAGATCCGGTACTCGAAGTAAAAGTCGCGAAAGAACTTCTTAAATCATTGGGGCTATATGACAAGGAGCCATATATTATTTCATGTCCGACGTGCGCTCGCACAGAAATTGCACTCAAACCGCTTGTGAAAAAAGTGACAGCAGAACTTGAAAATTTGCACATTCAGAAGCCGCTCAAAATTGCAATTATGGGATGTGTTGTAAACGGTCCAGGAGAGGCTCGAGAAGCGGATTTTGCGCTCTTCGGAGGGAAGAAAATCGGCGCGATTTATGCTCACGGAAAATTTATAAAATCGGTTGCGGAAAAAAACTTAGTCAAAGAATTTATCAAAGTAATAAAAGTGGAACTGAAGCAAAAAACGCAAATTTAAAAGTTAAAACAAGTTAATTTACAAATGGAAAGATTGCATAAAATAAAAATTTTAATCCTCGGCTCTACAGGGTCGATCGGCACTCAAACGCTGGAGGTTATTTCCGGCCACATAGACAAATTTCAAGTGTTTGGACTTGCTTGTAATTCAAACGAAAAGCTTTTGAAAATTCAGGCGAAAAGATTTAAAGTGCCGATGTCCAGAATCTGTCTATCATCAGGAAATCAAAAGAAAATTTACGAATTTATTAAAGATAAAAATGTAGACGTCGTGGTGAATGCTATTTCTGGGGCGGCTGGGCTGAGGCCGGCGATTGAGACGCTCAAAGCCGGTAAAATTCTAGCTCTTGCGAACAAAGAGTCTGTTGTTTTAGACGGCGCAAATTTAAAAAAATTGAAAAAAAAATATACACAAAAAGGCGCAAAAATTCTTCCGTTAGATTCCGAGCATCACGCGATATTACGGCTTCTGGAGGCCGAGAACATGCGGACTTTTGATCCGAAGAAAGTGCGAAAAATCACGATTACAGCATCGGGAGGGCCGTTCTTCGGCTGCACGAAAAAACAACTCGAAAAAGTTACGCCAAAAGACGCGCTCAATCATCCGAATTGGAAAATGGGTGCAAAAATTACGATCGAATCGGCGACGTTATTAAACAAAGGATATGAGATTATAGAGGCTCACCATCTTTTCAGCGCGCCTCTCAAAAATCTCGACGCAATTATTGACCGCAAAAGTTTCGTCCACGCAATTATTGAATTTAAAAGCCCCAAAAAAACATTGGCGATAGCCTATAAGCCGGATATGAAAATAGTGATCGAAGACACTCTGTTAAAACTTTATCATGGGAAATATGCAAAAAACACAAATAGAAAATTCGTAAATAAAAAAATAAAAATTCTCGACGGGGAAGCGATATCAAAATACAAATTTGACCCAATCGATCATAAAACCTTCCCGGCAATAAAAAACATTATTAAAGAGTTTAAAGCTGGAAGAATTCATGGATTTTATAAACGCAAAGAAGAAATGATAGGGAGATTTCTCGCAGGAGAGATTGCTTTTCATGAGTTGTTGTAGGAAAATGAACTCTACATTTAAATTACAAACATGACAACACCTGTAAATATGAAAACCCCAATAGATATGTTAAAAGAGGGAGGCGAAGAGGTTCTTAGCGCATTGCCACCTGACGCATCTTTGGCGGAAGCATTTATAGCCGTGGTAAATGAGAGTGAAGGCACTAGGAATCAAGTTTCTAAAGTTTTTGTTTCGAAAGGTGACGATTTTGAAGAAAAATAAACTAGATCCAAGTTGCAATTCCAATCTATATTTGGCACTATAAGCGCATGAATTACGCAATTATTTTAGCTGCGGGACAGAGTCAAAGAATGGGTGCTGTCACAGATAAGTTGCTTGAAAAAGTGGCGGGGCATCCACTTTTATATTACACAATAGCGGCTTTTAACGATCACGATGGAATAAATGCGGTAACGGTAGTGGTGAACGAAAAAAATCAGGTCGAAATTACAAAAATAGCAAAAGAATATAAATTTAAAAAAGTTCGCTTGATAACACTCGGAGGGCTTACACGTCAGGAATCTTTAAATCGAGGACTGTCTGCTTTGACTAAAAAATTCAAACCTAAAAAAAATGATTTAATAGTAGTGCACAATGGCGCAAATCCGATGGTTTCGTACAAGGAAATTACAGAGGCGATCGAATCCGCACAGGTGCACGGTGCATGTATAGTCGGTCACAAAATCAACGATACGGTGAAGGAAGTTAAAGGGAAATCAGTCACCGGAACTCTCGATCGCAAGAATCTTTTTGCGGCTCAAACTCCTCAAATTATAAATTTCGAATTACTTAAAAAGGCGCTTGCGTATGGAGTGAGAAACGATATAAAAGCTACAGATGAAGCGATGTTGGTAGAGTTTTTGGGGCACAAAGTCGTCACAGTTGAAGCGGACGAAAAAAACATAAAAATCACGACGCAAGAAGACTTGAATCATTTAAAGTTTTTACTCGGCGAAAACGAGAAACATTTCCGTGTAGGCATAGGGCAAGACAGTCATGTTTTTGAACACAACGAAGCCAGGGTCCATAAAAATCCCTCAAGGCAAAGCCAAAAAAGAGGTCTTGTTCTTGCGGGCGTTCATTTTCCGGATGAGCCAAAATTAAAAGCCAATTCGGATGGGGATGTGGTTCTGCACGCTGTTTTTAACGCTCTTTCTCAAGCGTTAGGAAGCGAATCTCTCGGATTTTATGCTGACGAAATATGCGAAAAGCAAGGCGTTAAAGACAGTTCGCAATACCTAAAAATAATGCTGGAAAAAATCGAAAAAGAAAATTTTAAAATTGGAAATCTCGGGTTAATGATCGAATGTAAAAGGCCCAAAATTGATCCTCTAGCAAAGCGTCTCAAAGAATCTCTCGGAAAAATTCTTAAAATTGATACAAAACTAATCGGTATCACTGCAACCTCAGGAGAAAATCTCACGAGCTTTGGTTTAGGGCTTGGAATACAGTGTTTCGCGATAGTCTCACTTTTTGAAAAACCGACTAAGTCAATACATAAAAATGCAAAATCTCACACTAAGATCCAACGCAAAAGTAAATCTAAGTCTGGACGTACTCGGGGTAAAAAATAGCGGTCCGCAAAAAGGACATCATTTCATTCAGACTGTTTTTTGTGAAATTACTCCGCAAAACACTCACGGATTTCAGCCGGATATTATTCATATTAGGGTTTCGGGCGCGAAAAAGAACGAAATTAAAATCTCCGGAAATTTGCCAAAATCAATCGATGAAAAAGACAACACTCTCATCAAAGCGGCGGAGATTATTCTTAAAAATTATTGTAAAAATTCGCACAAAAAAATAGAAATTGAAGTAGAAAAAAACATCCCGATTTCAAGCGGTTTAGGAGGAGGCTCGAGTAACGGAGCAACGGTTTTAAAAGCGTTGAATGAAATTTTGAATCTCGAATTGACAACCAAAAAACTTGAATCTTTGGCGGTAAATATAGGGATGGATGCACCATTTTTCATACGAGGAGGTATAGCCCTCGGTGAAAATTTTGGTGAAATAATAACCCCGCTTCCAAAAGTCAACGGACTGAGTTTTACGATATTTCCTTTCTCTGGTGACGCACGAAAAACAGAATCCGCATACAAGAAGCTCGATCTTTCAAAATGCGCGAAAAACGCAGACAAAACACTTGCCATTATCCACGCGATAAAGACAAATGATTCTTTTGCAATTCACAGAAACATCCATAACGATTTTGAAACAATTCTAAAATCTCCGCTGCCGCAAAATCATCATCTATCGGGGTCAGGACCTACGGTCTTTATTCTTGCATAGGTTTTAATAAGGGCATTTTCTTCCTTTTCCCAGTATGCACTTTATTTTGAATCTGCATTCGCAATTTTATAACTCTCCCCTTCCTTTCAAAGCTCTGCTCAAGGTAAGTTCATCTGAGTATTCGATGTCTCCACCAGTCGGGATTCCACGCGCGATTCTGGTGATTTGTACATCGAATTCTCGAAGTTGTTTTTGAATATAAAGAGCGGTTGCTTCGCCCTCTAGCGAAGGATTTGTCGCCATAATTATTTCGCGGACAGGAACGCATGATTCAAGATTCTCTTTTGCGTTTTCAATCGTATCTTGCCCTCCGACATTGGTACCTATATTTCTCTCATCGATATTTTTAAAACTTTTTTTAACTCTCTCGATTAATTCTCTTATTTTTAATTCTTCAACGCCCACTCCATCCACAGGCGACAAAACACCATGCAAAACGTGATAAAGTCCATCATAATCACCTGTTCTCTCAATCGCAGCTGCATCCAAGATCTCCTCAACTACGCAAATCTTTCCATGATCTCGCGCGGAATCCGTGCAAATCGAACACGGATTACTATCCGCTATATTCCAGCATTCCTCACAAAATAAAATCCCTTCTTTTAAGTCGAGCACAGCCTTTCCCAACGGTTCGATTTTTGAATGCGGACTCTTGAGTAAATGCATCGCAAGTCTCTGTGCAGACTTCTGCCCTATCCCGGGAAGTTTCGAAAATTCCTCTATTAATGCCCTAACTGATTTTGGAAGAAATTGTGACATCCGTGCCGATTAAAGATCAATTAAAATCACGACAAAACTGCTACAAATGATATAATAGCAATCGCCGTTTATTCACAAGCCCGCTCACGGCTTAAGGTCTTGACAAAAATGCAAAAATGCGTAAAATAACATCTTGTAAATATTTATCAATTATAACTTAAAACAATAAAAATATGCCAAAAGATAATTTACCAGAAGACTTTTTAGGGGAAAGCGAAGGAGGCCATCCTATTACTCCTGAAGATACGGTTCAAGCTCTAGCGGAACTAAAAATACAGGGATTAATCCCTGAGGATATTTTAGTGAACACGTCCGATAGGTATATAGACGAAGGCAGTTTGAAAAAATTGCCTCTAGACGTCCAAGCAATTATCTTGAGCACAAAGCAGGGTATTGAATTGTAATATCTTTAAAAATAATCCATTTAAAATGGCTGAAATTAAAAAAGATGAATCTTTTCTTGGAGAGCCACTTCCTGAACCCTACAGGCCAACGGTATTGGAAGCAAGAGCAGCCGGAGTTACTCCAGATGGTATAGCCTGGGGAATTAAAAACAATATGCTTCAAGCTGTAACGGATCTGGAACACAACGATGGGAAAGCTGTTGTTGATGGGACGGATTTAACAGTTGAAGACATAGAAAGAAGAGCATTGGCAGCACTTCGCGCTAGAAAAGGCAGACGAGCTCAAAATTAATCAACACATATTTGCGAAATACTGATGCACTCTCAGGTCATCAGTCATTTCGGGATGAAAAGTTGTGGCTAGTAATTTCCCGTCACGAACAGAGACGATCTCTCCGTCATATTTAGCCAGTATCTCTGCTTTTTTCGCAACTTTGGAAATTCGTGGTGCTCTTATGAAAACAGCCGGAATTTTTTGAACCCCATCACTGCCAAAATCAAAATCCAGCTCCGTCTCAAAACTATCAAGTTGTCTCCCATAAGCATTTCTCTCAACGGTAATATCCATTAATTTCAGTGAATCTGCCTGCTCTCGCCCAACGATTTCGCGAGCAATCAAAATAGCTCCGGCACATGTCCCCCAGATCGCCAATTTCCCATCAGCAAATCTCTTGCCAATCTCTTCTGCGAGCCCGAAACGGCGCAATAGCTTCCCTATCGTAGTGCTCTCCCCTCCCGGAATTATCAATCCACGGACGTCTTTTAAGTCAGCAATTTTTTTTACCAAAACAGCCTCTACTCCTTTCAATTTCTGAAGTGAGGCAAAATGTTCCTCAACACTTCCCTGTATGTCTAAAACGCCAATTTTCATAGCGGTAAAAATTTAAATCCTACCATCCTCTTTCTGCGTATTTTGTATCTAATTTTCCGATTTCCTGGCCGCTCATGGCCTCGCCCAATCCTTCGGAAACTTTTGCTAAAACCGCAGGATCATCGAAATGCATTGTTGCCTCTACGATGGCTTTCGCACGCTTTGCAGGATCGCCTGATTTGAATATTCCGCTTCCGACGAAAACTCCATCGCATCCGAGTTGCATCATCAAAGCAGCATCAGCCGGAGTTGCGATTCCACCAGCAGCAAAATTCACGACAGTAAGTCTACCAAGTCTCTTTGTTTCTTTTACTAACTCAACAGGTACTCTTTCCTTTTTAGCGAATGCTTTCAATTCTTTCTCGTTCATTCCTTTTAATGCAGCAATTTCCTCATTCATAGTTCGCATATGTCTCACA
>Ga0116174_10001359_pt1 | contig 22479 bp, 19 predicted proteins | sample AD_UKC087_MetaG_FD_89801 | JGI IMG/M metagenome (GOLD analysis project Ga0116174, IMG submission 89801) | Active sludge microbial communities of municipal wastewater-treating anaerobic digesters from USA - AD_UKC087_MetaG | ecosystem: Engineered > Bioreactor > Anaerobic > Digestate | place: USA...
CGCCGCTGAAATCGTCATGTTTGCCGGTGTTGCGCTGGATGTGTCCAGGCTCATCCTGGCAGAGGATGAGACAGTAGAGATTTCTATCGTCGGTGAGGAGTTTGGCAATCGTGCGGTGCAGGGGAGGCCGGGCGTAGTAGGGCTGGAGCTGGAAGAAATCGCCGGCTGAATCAGCGTTGGCCCAGGCCGGCTCGATGAAGCCGTCGATGATAATGGGTCCGGAAGCCCTGTGCAGCTCGATGCTCCTGTTTTGGCCCAGCGCCGCAGCGAGGGACAGGGTCAGAACAAGCGGGATGAGGCGCAGGGCGGAGATGGTTTTCATTCGTGCTCTGGTCAGGCCGGCTTGTGTTTGATGAAGGTGCCGGCCCTGAATTCGGCAAAGGCGGTGCGCAGTTCCTCGTCGGTGTTCATGACGATCGGGCCGCGCCAGGCGACGGGCTCCCCGATGGGCTGGCCATGGACAAGAAGGAAGCGCATCCCCTCCTCGCCGGCCTGGATCTGCACAGCCTCGCCGTCATCGGCGAAGACGATGAGCTGGCCGGCGCCGGCGAGCTGGTCCCCCGCAGCGGCGAAAGAGCCGCGGCCGTCGTAGAGGTAGGCGAAGGCGCGGTGCCCGGCCGGGAGGGGGAGGCCGATCCGGGATCCGGGGGCCAGGGTGAGATCGTAATAGCCGATATCGACGACCAGATCTTTCATCGGGCCCTGTGCGCCCGCCAGGCTGCCACTGATCACCTTCGCCTGGATGCCCGGCTCGAGCTCCACCGCCGGGATCTGCGAGCTGAGAATGCCATTGTAGCGCGGGATCATCATCTTTTGCGCCGCCGGCAGGTTGACCCAGAGCTGGAAGCCGTTGAGGGGTTCGTCGACGTGGCGCGGCATCTCCTGGTGGACGATGCCGCTGCCGGCGGTCATCCACTGGACCTCGCCGCTGCCGATGACGCCCTGATTGCCAAGGCTGTCGCCGTGATCGACTGCGCCGGTGAGAAGATAGGTGACCGTCTCGATGCCGCGATGGGGGTGCCAGGGGAATCCCGCCATATAGTCCTCTGGATTCTTCGAGCCGAAATGATCCAGCAGTAAAAAGGGATCCAGGTTGGGCGTCTGCCCGAATCCGAAGACGCGCTGCAGGCGTACACCCGCGCCCTCCAGGGTCGGCACGCTGCGGCCGATCAGCTCAATTGTGCGGTAATGCATCATCGCTCCTTGGGGTTGTTCATTTGCTGCAGTTCATTTACGGCCGCGTCCGGTTCCTGAATGTTGAGCGGCGTGACCAGCACCTTGTCCACCCTGGTGCCATCCATATCCATCACCTCGAATCGCCATTTGCTCCACTCGAAGAAATCGGTGGCTACCGGAATGCGCCCGAGGTGCATGAGCACAAATCCCCCCAGGGTCTGGTAGCTGCTCTCCTCCGGCAGATCCTCGTCGATCTCGAAGAGCTCCTTGAACTCCTCCATGTAATAGAGGCCGTCGATGAGATAGGAGCCGTCGAGCCGTTTCTGCACTCCCGGCCGGTCGTCGGTCTCATCCATGGAGGGGATGTCGCCGACAATGGCTTCGAGAATGTCGAAGATGGTGACGATGCCCTGCATGACGCCGTACTCGTCGACGACGATGGCGATATGCTGCCGCTGCTTCTTGAAGGTCTCAAGGACGTTCAGGGCCATGGCGCTCTCCGGCACGTAAAGGGCCGGCTGCATGTGTTTGCGCAGGTCGATTTCCCTGCTCGAGATGGCGTTTTCGAGCAGATCCTTGGCGCGCACCACCCCGATCACTTCATCGAGGCTCCCCTCACAGACGGGAAAGCGGGAGTGCTCGCTCTCGAGGATTTTCTTGTAGGTCTCCACCGGGGCATCCTGGGTCGAGAGCCAGACCACGTCCGTGCGCGGGGTCATCAGGGCGCCGGCGCGCTTGTCGGCCAGACTGAAGACACTCTCGATCATGTCGCGCTCGGCCTCTTCGAACATGCCGGCCTCGATGCCCTGGTCGATCATCACCTTGATCTCCTCCTCAGAGACCGGCTGCTCCGCGACCTTGCTGACGCCGAAAAGGCGCAGGACGGTGTCGGTGGAGTAGCTGAGGATGGCCACGGCCGGCCGGGCGATCCAGGCGAGCCGCTGCATCGTGGGGGTGAGGGCCCCGGCGGTCTTTTCCGGATTGTGCAGGGCGATCTGTTTGGGGACCAGCTCGCCGAGGATGAGGGTAAGGTAGGTGATGATCAGGACGACGATGGCGAAGGCGAGGGGATGTGCGTAGCTGGCGATGGCTTCGAACTTGCCCAGCCACTGCGCCAGTCCCTCGGTGAAACGGGCGCCGCCGAAGGCGCCCGCCATGATGCCGACCAGGGTGATGCCGACCTGGACGGTGGAGAGAAACCGGGAGGGATTGTTGGTCAGGTCGAGCACCGACTGCGCCCGCTTGTGGCCCTCGTTGGCCAACTGCTGCAAGCGGGTCTTGCGCACCGAGACCACGGCGATCTCGGACATGGCAAGAACGCCGTTGGCGAGGATGAGGGCCAATAAAACAATAATATCCAGTGTCATTGCTTTCCTGTATGCTAGCGTGGTTCTGGCGCAGCCGGGCAGTTTTCACCCCCGGCGTCGCGGTGAAGCGGCACGGGGCTCCGGCCGCATGGCCGCAGCGCCGCCCGGTACGACATCGTCAGGCGGATTTGACCGGCAGCTGGATTTTCCGTTTTGCGGGATCAGTGCTGCAGCGGTAAAAGATCGCCACATGGCCGATGAGCCCCGCCAGCTCGCAGCCGGTCCGGCCGGCGATCTCGGCACTGATCTGCTTGCGCTCCTCTTTGAGTTCCAGAAAACGCACCTTGATCAGCTCATGATCAGCCAGGGCGGCATCGATAGCCTCGATGACCTGGCCGGTCAGGCCGTTTTTGCCGATCTGGATACAGGGTTTCAGGGGATTGGCCAGCCCGCGCAGATAACGCCGCTGATAGCCGGTGAGGGTGGACATGGGGGCTCCTTAGCCTTTGATTCTAGTCATTATATTAAAAATTACATATATTTAGTCCTAGAGTCAAGAAAATTCTGGCTTGCGAGCGGGTTTTCGCCCCGAAGGCTGAATTTTTGAGATGCGGCGTTAAAAAAATGTAGACTGGCAAGGAAATAAAGCTTACATTGAGGCGTGAAAAAGAGGAGATGCCATGATGAGTAAAATTGCCCGAACAGCAAAGCCTGTACAAGTCAGTGTGTCCCCCTACCGTCCCATCCGTCTCCATCCCGTGCAGCCGGTGCCGAGTGACATCGCTATTGCCCAGGCCGCGCGCATGAAAAAAATCAACAGCCTGGCCCGCGAAGCCGGGATTCTGCCTGAGGAGCTGGAGCCTTATGGCGACTACAAGGCCAAGGTCCGGCTCTCGATTCTCGACCGTCTGGCGGACCGGCCCAACGGCAAATATATCGTCGTGACCGCGACGACACCGACGCCCCTGGGTGAAGGCAAGACCACCACCACCCTGGGACTTTCCCAGGCCCTGGGCGCCCATCTTAAGCAGCGCGTCTTCACCTGCATCCGCCAGCCCTCGCAGGGCCCGACCTTCAGCATCAAGGGAGGGGCCGCGGGCGGCGGCTACAGCCAGATTGTCCCGATGGAGGACTTTAACCTTCATTTGACCGGGGATATTCACGCCATCACCGCTGCCACCAACCTGCTCGCGGCCGCCATCGACGCCCGGGTGCTGCATGAGAGCAAGCGCAGCGATGACGAACAGCTGGCGCGGCTGCTCTGCAAGAAGGGCGAGTTCGCCATCTCCCAGCGGCGCCGGATGGAGCGGCTCGGCATCAAGGCCCAGCGTCTTGCCGACCTCTCCCTCGAGGAGATGCGCCGTCTCTTCCGCCTCGACATCGATCCGGAGCACATCACCTGGAAGCGGGTCGTGGATGTCAACGATCGGCTGCTGCGCCGGATCCGCATCGGACTGGGCGATGAGGAGAAGGGCCAGGAGCGCGAGACCGGCTATGATATCGCGGTGGCCAGCGAGGTCATGGCGGTGCTCGCCCTGACCACGGGGCTGGCGGATCTGCGCGAGCGTCTCGGCCGCATGGTGGTCGCCCGCAGCCGCAGCTCCGAGGCCGTCACCGCCGAAGATATCGGCGCCGCCGGGGCGATGACGGTGCTGCTCAAGGATGCGATCATGCCCAATCTGATGCAGACCCTCGAGGGGAGCCCGGCCTTTGTGCATGCCGGTCCCTTTGCCAATATCGCCCACGGCAACTCCTCGATCATCGCCGACCGCATCGCCCTCAAGCTCTCGGATTATGTCATCACCGAAGCCGGTTTCGGCGCCGATATCGGCCTGGAAAAGTTCGTCGATATCAAGTGCCGTTATTCGGGACTGAAGCCGGATGCCGCGGTGATCGTGGCGAGCATCCGCGCCCTCAAGATGCACGGCGGCGGTCCGACCGTGGTGGCGGGCAAGCCCCTCGATCCGGTCTACTCCGAATCCAACCCGGAGCTGGTCGAGAAGGGCAGCAGCAACCTCGCCAAGGCCATTGATATCGCCCGCCAGTTTGGCATCCCGGCCCTGGTGGCGATCAACACCTTTCCGGGCGACACCCCGGAGGAGATCGCCGTGGTCAAGCGCGCAGCCCTGGCGGCCGGTGCTCACGGGGCCTATGTCTGCAACCACTATGCACTCGGTGGGGCCGGCATTATCGAGCTGGCGGAGGCGGTCATGGACGCGACCGGCCAGAAGAACAACTTCCGCTTCCTCTATCCCCCGGAATGGCCGATCAAGGACAAGATCCATGCCATCGCCACCTCGATCTACGGCGCGGACGGGGTCGACTACAGCCCTGAGGTGGAAAGCGCCATTGATTATTATACCCGGCTTGGCCTTGGCAGCCTTCCCATATGCATGGCCAAGACCCATCTCTCGCTCAGCCATGATCCCGCCCTCAAAGGGGTGCCGACCGGCTGGCGGCTGCCGGTAACCGAGATGAAGGCCTCTGTGGGGGCGGGATTTCTTTATCCCCTCTGCGGGCAGATGCGCACCATGCCCGGCCTGCCGACCCGGCCCGGCTTCCTGGATGTCGATATCGATACGGAAAGCGGCAAGGTGATCGGTCTCTCCTGAGTCCGGAGCTCCTGGTGCTGACCAGGGGACCCGCAGCCTATCCCAGCGGAAAGGAAGCAGAGAATGAAAAAGAACGACAAGAGTATGGATAAGTACCGGATCCTTCCGGGCAAGCCGGTCGATCTGAAAAAACTCGATCCAAACGACTCGTCCAACTTTGGTGGCGACAAGAAGGAGGGCAAGGAGGAGCTGCTCAAGCTCAACAAGAAGCTGGAAGGCCTGCAGGAGCTGCTCTACGCCGAACAGAAGCGGAAGTTTCTGGTGGTCCTCCAGGCCATGGACACCGGCGGCAAGGACGGGGTGATCCGTCATGTCTTTGAAGGGGTCAATCCCCAGGGCGTGCGGGTCGCCAGCTTCAAAACCCCGACCGCCATCGAACTCGCCCATGATTATCTCTGGCGCATTCATCAGCAGGCCCCCGCCCGGGGCGAGATTGTCATCTTCAACCGCAGCCATTATGAGGATGTCCTGGTCGTCCGCGTTCACGAGCTGGTGCCCAGGGAGGTGTGGTCCCGTCGCTACGACCAGATCAATGCCTTTGAAAAACAGCTCACCGAGGAGGGGACGACCATCCTCAAGTTCTTCCTCCATATCGACAAGGATGAGCAGAAAGCAAGGCTTGAGGCGCGCCGGGATGATCCGGAGAAGCGCTGGAAGTTCAATGTGGATGACCTCAAGGAGCGCAAACTCTGGGATGAGTACGTGCGCGCTTATGAGGAGGCGATCAGCCGGACCAGCACCGAATGGGCGCCCTGGTACGTAGTGCCGGCGAACAAGAAATGGTACCGTAATCTTGTCGTGGCCTCGGCTATCATCGACAAGCTGGAAGGGCTGAAGATGGCCTTTCCCGAGGCCGATTTCGATCCCAAAAAGGTCAAGGTGGATTGACGTGGCGGGTCTGAGGTGAGGAAGAGGATGCCCGCCGGACTCCGTGCGGGGATTATATTGTTCCTGTTTTGGGCGGGCGCGGCCCTGCATGCCCAGGAGTACGTGACGGTCTCGCCCGGCAAGAGTGATGGGGTATATACCCTGTTGAAGCGCTATGGCCTCCCGCCCAGCAAGGTGATGATCGCCCGTTTCTGGGAGCTCAACAGCGATCTGGTCCGCGGCGGCGAATATCTCCGCCTGGGCTTTGAGTACAAGCTGCCGGTCTACAAGCTCTACTACGACGGCGCCAGTATCCGTTCCTCGCTCGGGATCAGCGATCTGGCCCTGGCCAGGAGGATTGAGGCCTATAACCACTCCCTGTACGAGGCCGGCGTCCTCGCGGCCCCCTTCAAAAAGAGCCGCGAACTCCTGGTGCCGGCGTATTGGCTCTCCGAGAGCAGCGCCGCGGCCGAGGCGGCGAGCTTTCCCATTTTCGGCCCGGCCTACCAGTCGGTGAAGCAGAAGGACCAGTCGCTCAAGGGATGTGTCATCTATCTCGATCCCGGCCACGGCGGTCCTGATCCGGGCGCGATCGGCCAGCGCGGGCGCGACCGGCTCTATGAGGATGAGTACGCCTACGACATCACCCTGAGGCTGGCGCGCCGCCTGCTGGAGCATGGCGCCAGCGTCTACATGGTGGTCCAGGATGAAGACGATGGCATCCGCGATCTGGCCATCCTCAAGCACGATGATCATGAATACTATCTGGGCCGTCTTCCCATCTCCAGGGACCATCTGCGCCGGTTGAGCGACCGCGTCGATATCGTCAACAATCTCTACGAACGCCACCGCAAAAAAGCCCGGCAGCAGATCATGGTCACCATTCATCTCGATTCGCGGTCGCATGGCAAGCGCATTGATATCTTTTATTATTATCAGGCCAACAATCCTAAAAGCAAAAAACTGGCCAATACCCTGCTCGCCAAGGTGGATGAAAAATATGCGGCCAAGCAGCCGGGACGGGGGTATGAGGGATCGGTCTCGACGCGGGATCTGCACGTCCTGAGCGAGGCCAAACCCGTTGCCGTTTATATCGAACTCGGCAATATTCGCAACAAAAAGGACCAGGATCGCTTCATCATTGCCGACAACCGCCAGGCGGTGGCCAATTGGCTGTGTGAGGGCGTGATTGACTATGTGAAATAGAGCGGAGATGGCGCAGCCCAGTCTCACGGCTGCGGCGGCGCCCATCGGTACACCCAGGGCATCGGACGACGGAGAGGGAAGAACCGCTTGGGGCCCCTGCGACACTCCTTGTTGGGAAAAGAGCATGCTGGTTTGGGTGGTCTACGAATCCAGGTTGGGCAACACCGCCGCATTGGCCCAGGCCATCGCCGGAGCGCTCACCCGCGAGCATCGGGTGCGGCTGCTGCCAGTGGAGGAGGCGGGACCGCCGAGCAGGGTGGATCTGCTCATCATTGGCTGTCCCCATCACCGTCATCACCAGCCCGACGGCATTCTCTCCTGGCTCTTCAAGCTGCCGCCGCGCGTGGTGCAGGATCTCAACTGCGGCGTCTTTGAAATTCGTTACAAGAGGCATCATTTCTGGCAGGGGGAGAGCGCAGCCGCCCTGATCTGGCGGCGGCTGCAGGGGCTGGGGGGCAAGCCCATGCTCAAGCCGGTCAGCTTTTATCTGCAGCATCGGGGCCGGCTGCTGCCGGAGAGCGAAATCGAGCGCGGGGCGGCCTGGGCCGCAGCACTGGCACGCAAGGCTGTCGGGGGCAGAGTGAAAGCCCCTGTCATTCACGCCGGCGATCACATCTGGACCTGATCGTCCGGATTGGGGCGGAAGAAGCAGTGGGGCACGTTAACCAGCAACAGGAGGGTGCGATATGTTCAAGGAATTCAAAGAATTCGCCATGCGCGGCAATGTCGTCGATATGGCCGTCGGTATCATCATCGGCGCTGCCTTCGGCTCCATTGTCAGCTCCCTGGTGGCGGATGTGATCATGCCGCCGATCGGTATGCTGCTCGGCAATGTCGATTTCAGCAACCTTTTTGTCGTCCTCAAAGAGGGCGCCGCTGCCGGGCCGTACGCCAGCCTGGCCGCCGCCAAGTCAGCCGGTGCGGTGACCATCAATTACGGAGTCTTTGTCAACGCTGTCATCAATTTTCTTATCGTTGCCCTGGCGATTTTTTTCCTCATTCGCGGCCTCAACCGTCTGAAACGGAAAGAGGAAGCACCGGCGGAAGTGACCACCAAGGAGTGTCCGCAGTGCCTTTCGACCATTGCACTCAAGGCCAGGCGCTGCCCCAACTGCACCTCCCAGCTCGAATAGACGCTGCGCCTGGACCTGTCCGGGAAGCGGCCGATGCCGGGCCGGCAGGTTTGGCACGGCCGCCCGGCCTTTGCAGGGCCCGGGCGTACACTCTGCGGCCGGAGGAGACTCCGGCCTGCTGATGGCTAACAAGGAGATTTTCACATGATGCCGTCCAGCGGATCGATACCGATTTGCGATCTCCACTGCGACACCGCCACCAACCTGCTCCTCGGATCCCCCCTCACCGACAGAGGGATGCAGGTCAATCTCCCCGGCATGATTGAGGGGGGGATTGGTCTGCAGGTCTTCGCCTGCTATATTCCGCCCGCCATCCCCAGGGGCCAGGCGTTTCCGATGGTGGAAAAAATGATCGTCAACCTGAAAGCGGAACTGGCACGCCATCCGGAGATCGCCCTCTGCACCAATCTGGCGGAGATCGGCAGCGCCCGCGCCTCAAACCGGATCGCCGCCTTCATCGGGGTGGAGAACGGCAATGCCATCGACGGCGATCTGGCCAACCTGGAAAAGCTCCGTGATCTCGGCGTCCGCCTCATGACCATCATCCACGCCGAAAGCAATGAATGGGCGATCAGCTCCAATGATCCCGCGCCGCGATTCGACGGCCTCACTGACCTCGGGCGCGACGTGATTCAGGCCATGGATGACCTGGGCATCATCATCGATGTCTCCCACAGTCATGACCGAACCGTGGAGGAGGTGCTCCGGCACAGCCGCAAGCCGGTCATCGCCTCACACTCCTGCGCCAAAACCCTTTGCCCCAATGCGCGCAATCTTTCCGATGAGCTCATCGCCGGCCTCGCCTACTCGGGCGGAGTGGTGGGGCTGAACCTCTATCCCGGGTTCCTCGACGCCGGTTACAGCCGCCGCATCACCGAGCGGGCCGGAGACCTCTTCAGCGAGCTGGGCAAAATGGAGCGGGCCGCGGGCATGGATATCGTCAAGATCGGCGAGCTCTACCCGGGATTTGTGGCCCGATTCACCGAGGCCATGGGCGACGATCTGCTGCCGCTGGAGCGCTATTACGATCACATCCTCTACGTCACGGAGCTGATCGGCGCCGAATATGTCGCCTTTGGATCCGATTTTGACGGCGTGCCGATCCTTCCCGAGGGGGTCGCCGGGTGCGCCAGCATGCGCCGGATCCAGGAAGGGCTTTATGAGCGCGATTACAGCCTCGATGAGATCCAGGCGATCAGTTGGGATAATTTTATGCGCGTCATCGGCGCGGTCTGCGGCTGAGCAGCTCCCTGCCGGGTGTCGTCATCGCTGCTGCAGTGGTGAAAATTCAATTTGCTTCATTCTGAGAGTTTTTGTATTATTACACGTGATCAGGGCTGATGCGATCTGCCGGTCACGCCGCAGAGTCCTTCCAGCGCGGGGAGAGCACCATGCCGCTTGTCTACGTCACCCGTCTGCTCCATTTCAATGCTGCGCACCGTTTGCACAGCGATCTCCTCTCCAGCGAAGAGAACCAATCCATCTTCGGTGCCTGCAACAACCCCCTTGGGCATGGCCACAACTATGACCTGGAGGTGACGGTTGCGGGCGAGCCGGATCCGGTGACCGGTATGGTCATCGATCTCAAGGTGCTCAAGGAGATCGTCGAGGAAGCGGTGATCAGCCGGGTGGACCACAAACACCTCAATTTTGATGTCGATTTCATGCAGGGCATTGTGCCCACAGCAGAGAACATCGTCATCGCCTTCTGGGAGCAGCTCAAGGACCGCTTCACAGGCTGTGAGCTGTATGAACTCAAACTCTGGGAAACTCCGCGTAATAAGGCGGTGTATCGCGGCGGGCGGTGATCCAGGAGGGGAAAATTAAACGAAGGGAAACCGGTGTGGCCAAGAGCTTGGAACCGTTGGTCAGGGAAATGCTGGCAGAGCTGGGGGAGGATCCGCAGCGGGAAGGGCTGCTGCGCACGCCCAAACGCGTGGATGCGGCCCTGCGCTATCTGACGCACGGATACAGCCAGAGCGTCGAAGAGATCCTCAACGATGCCATCTTCACCGAAGAATGCGAAGAGATGGTGGTGGTGCGCAATATCGAGTTTTACAGCATGTGCGAGCACCACATGCTGCCCTTTTACGGCCGGGCGCATGTCGCCTACCTGCCGAAGGGCAAGATCATCGGTCTGAGCAAGGTCCCCAGGCTGGTGGATATGTTCGCACGGCGGCTGCAGGTTCAGGAGCGGCTGACCAATCAGATCGCCGGGACCCTGATGGAGGTGCTCAAACCCTACGGCGTGGCAGTGGTTATGGAGGGCAAGCATCTCTGCATGATGATGCGTGGTGTGGAAAAGCAGAACAGTTTCGTCACGTCCAGTGCGATGCTGGGCGAGTTCAAAAAGGACCGCGCGACGCGGATGGAGTTCCTCAATCTGATCAAATCGTGGGAGTAGTATGTCGCAACTGGATTTGAAAGGCCGTATCGTCTGGGTGACCGGTTCCGGTCGCGGCATCGGCCGCGCTATCGCCCTTTCACTTGCCGCACACGGCGCGCACCTGGTGCTATCGGCGCGCACCATTTCCGACATTGAAGCGGTGGCCCAGGAGATCACCAACCAGGGGGGGCAGGCGGTGGCAATGCCCTGCGATGTCCGGCACCCGGACCAGGTCAAGCGGGTGGTCGTCGCAGTGGAGAGGACGCACGGCCCCATCGAGGTGCTGGTCAATAACGCCGGGGTGGCCATCTTCGGCAAGATCGTCGACACCAGCGAGAGCGACTGGGATCTGATGATGGAGACCAACGTCAAGGGCGCCTTTCTCTGTTCGCAGGCGGTCCTGCCCGGCATGATCGAACGCAAGTCCGGCCATATCATCAACATGGTCTCGGTGGCGGGGCGGACGCCCTACTACAACAACGCGGGCTATTGTGCCAGTAAATACGGCCTGCTCGGTTTCACCGATGTCCTCCGCATGGAGGCCCGCAAGCACGGCATCCGTGTCACCTCGCTTATGCCCGGCGCGACGGATACCCTGATCTGGGGTGATGCCGACGTCGACAACACCAGAATGATGCCCGCCGACGAGATCGCCCAGGCGGTGACGGCCATTCTTCTGACCGGCGAGTCGGCGATGATGGAGGAGGTCGTCATCCGGCCTCTGGGCGGCGATCTATAATTCATCCATTCCAGGCGTTTACCTTGGTCTGTTCTTCCCTTTCCCTGGAGAGAAATCATCTCGGCGATTAAACTGCAGCATCTCCTCCTCCTGCTCCTCCCGGGCCTGCTGCTCCCCTGCGCCCCGCTGTTTGCGGCGGAGGGCTGGCGGCTGGAGACCATACCGGTCGCGGAGATCAAACCCGGCATGACGGGGGTGGGGAGGAGCGTGTTCCAGGGGGAGGAGATCGACACCTTCGGCGTTGTGGTTGTCGATGTCGCGCCCAATTTCTATCCCGGTGAGGATGTGATCATCGTCCGTCTGACCGGACCCCGGGCCGAGCAAGCCGGGGTTGTCGCCGGGATGAGCGGAAGTCCCATCTACCTGCAGGGACGGCTGGCGGGCGCCCTGGCCATGCGATTTCTCGAGTTTCAAAAGGAACCCTACGCCGGGGTGATGCCCATCGCCTCGATGATGCGCGCCAGCGATTACGAGACCAGACGCGGCACCGAGCGGCCCTGCGCCCCCCAGAGCGGGCAGCACTACCTGCGCGCTGTTCTGCTCGGTGCGGAGGGGGACTTTTGGCAGCGGATGGCCGCCCCGCTCCTGCCGGCCTCCCCGGCCGGGATGGCGATGCGCCGCATCGAGACCCCCCTGCTCTTTTCCGGATTTTCAGAGCAGACCCTCTCCGCCAGCGCCGAACTGTGGAGCAGCCTCGGCTTCGCTCCGATGATGGGTGGAGAGAGCGTGCAGGAGGGCTCCTCGGGCGCCCCCCTTGAACCCGGCAGCGCTATCTCGCAGCTCTTCATCCGTGGCGACTTTAGCATGGACATGACCGGCACCGTGACTGCTGTTGAGGGGGACCAGCTCCTCGCTTTCGGCCACTATCTCTTCAATCTCGGCCCGGTGCAGATGCCGATGGCGCGGAGCCGCATCCTGGCCACCCTGCCGAGCCTGATGGGATCAAGCAAGCTGGCCCGCTCCCTCGAGGTCATCGGCACCATTCGTCAGGACCGTCTCTCCGGCGTCTACGGCAGGGTGGGGGTGATGCCCGCCTGGATTCCGGTGCAGGTGGAGCTGACCGGCCCGGCTGGACGGCGGAGCTTCCATTTCGAGATGGCCGACGATCCGGCCCTGCGCAATCTGACCCCATTTTTTTTACGCTCGGCCCTTTTTCAGGCCCTGGTTGCGGGCAAACTCGGCGCTGAGCCCTCGACCGTCCGCCTGAGCTGCAACATCGATCTCAAGGACGGCCGCCGCATCACCGTCGGGGATTACATTTCCTACCAGGAGCGGCTCGGCTTTCTGGGTGCGGGCAGCGAGATCGCCGAAGCGGTCGACCTGGTGACGATGAGCATTGGAGCCCTGACGGTCAACACCTTTGATCCACCGCCGCTTCGCGCCGTCGAGGTCACCGCTCAGGTCGAGCCCGGAGAACGGGTGGCCGCCATCCGTTCGATCCGTCAGGACCGCCTGGAGGTGAGCCCCGGGGATTCGCTCCATCTCACCATGACCCTGCAGCGCACCAGCGGGCAGGAGATCAGATTCACCCAGTGTGTCGTTCTGCCGCGCTACCTTCAATCCAGCACCCTGACCGTCATCGCCGGCGGTGCGGCCGGACTGATTCAGGCCGAGGTGCAGAGCAATCCCGACAAATACCGGCCCGACTCCTTCTCCCAGCTTTGCGCGCTCCTGGAGGAGCGCCGCACCAGCGACAATCTTTATCTGCAGATCCGCGAGCCCGCGCGGGGTATGGTGGTCGATGGGGAGGAGCTCACCGGGCTGCCCCCCTCGATCCTGCGGACGATGAACGGACGCGGCAGTGAACGCATCCTGCGGGATCGTGTCCTCGCCGAATGGGCCATCCCGGCAGACTGCGAAATCACCGGCCTGAAGCGCATGACCGTCCGTATCACCCAGCCTCGCACAAACTGGCCGGATGATGTACAGGATGGCACCGAACAGCTTTTCCTGGAATGACCATGAATAGAGCCAGAACACTCCGACATATTTGCCGTTTGGCGATGCTCCTTTTCTCGCTGCCCGCCGCCCGGGCGGACGCGGCGGGACCCGCCCTCCGCACCTGGCAGAGTTTTGCCGATTTCATCACCGGCCGGCTGGACAACCTTTCCCTCTCCGCCGATGGCCGCCTTACCCTCGCTCCCTCCACCACGCAGATCGTCGATACCGGCGAGCCCTACGTCTGGGATATCGCCAGCGATGCCGCCGGCAATCTCTACCTCGGCACCGGCAACGGGGGCAAGGTTTTCCGCATCACCCCTGCGGGCGACACTACGCTCTATTTTCAGGCCGAAGAACCCGAAATCTATGCCCTCGCCCACGACGGCCGCCGCAGCCTCTATGTCGCCACCTCCCCCAACGGCTTTATCTACCGCATCGACGACGGGGGAAAGGCTGCGCTCTTTTGCGAACCGGGGCAATCCTACATCTGGGATCTGCTCTGCGATCCCCGCGGCGATCTCTGGGCGGCCACCGGCGGCAAGGCCCGCCTCCTGCGCATCTCGCCCGACGGCCGCATGAGCGTGGTGTTCTCCAGCGAGGCTGAGCACCTGCGCTGCCTGGCGCTCGACGGGGAGGAGCTCTTTGCGGGGAGCAGCCGGCCGGGGCTGGTCTATCGCATCCGCAAAGGGCAGGCGCCGTTCGTACTTTATGACAGCGGAAGCGAGGAGGTGCACAGCCTCGCCGTGATGCCGGGCGGACACCTCTACGCTGCGACCATGACCCCTGCCGGCCCCGAGGCCGCCATCACCCGGATTCTCGCCGCGGCACCGGCTCAGAGCGTATCCCCGGAGGAGGCGGCGGAAGAGAAAAGCGGGGCGCTTCAGCAGCCGGCCCTGGCTGGCGGCATCGAGAGCGCCCCCGCGGCCAAATCACAGCTGCTGCGCATCGAGGCCGATGGCTATGGGCGCCCGATCTGGCCAGCCGGACTCGACGAGGTGCAGGCCCTTCTGCCCGGGCCCGACGGCAAACTGCTGGTGGGCACCGGCCGCGAGGGACGTCTTTACAGCATCGACAGCGCCGGCGAAATCTCCCTGCTCCTCAAAATCGGCGCCGCCCAGATCCCGACCCTCCATCGCACCTCCGCCGGAGAGGTGATCCTCGCCACCGCCAATATGGGGCTCGCCTGCCGCGTCGGCCCGAGGGTGCGCGAAGGGAGCTTTGAATCCGAGACCGTCGATGCCGCCGCCCTGACCCGGTGGGGGGCCCTGCGCTGGCGCGGCGAGGGCAGAATGACCTTTCAGACCCGCTCTGGCAACACTCGCAAACCGGAGGCGAGCTGGAGCGAATGGCAGCCCCTGCAGAGCAGCGGCGGAAGCTGGCAGATCGCCAGTCCTGCCGCACGTTTCCTGCAGTGGCGCTGCACCCTGCAGGGAGGGAAGGAGGAGCCCGCTTTGGCGGAGGTGAACCTCGCCTGGCTGCAGCAGAACCGTCCGCCCGAGATCGCTGACCTGGTCGTTCTCCCGCCGGGCAGCTATTTCGAGATCACACCGGATCCGGCCGCCGGGACAACCGGCCTCAGCGCGCCCGCACCCCTGCCCAAACGCGACCAGCGCAAGGGCTGGCGCAGCGCCCTCTGGCAGTTCGATGACTCGAACAGCGATCCTCTCCTCTTCGCACTCTGGTATCGCCGCACAGGTGATGCCCACTGGCGCCGGCTGGCCGGACCCCTCACCCAGGCGGCCTATTCCTGGGATGCCACCCAGATGGCCGACGGCGAATATGAACTCAAGCTGGAGGCCAGTGACAGCCTGATGCTTCCCGCCGGCCAGGGACTGCGCGCCGAAAAAATCAGCCCCCCTTTCGTCGTCGACAACACCGGCCCCGTGATCAAGGGGTTCGAAGTGGAGAACAAGGATGGGATCCGCCACATCCGTTTCTCGGTCTGCGATGCCGCCTCACCCCTCGCCCGGGTGCGCATCAGCATCAACGCCGGCGGCTGGAAACCCCTCAGCCCCGTGGATGGCATCTGCGACAGCGTGTGCGAGGAGTTCGGCTTCACCCTCCGGAGCGGGGAGGAGCTCCTGGAGCTCTCACTGGAGGCTGCGGATATCTTTGAGAACAGCAGCATGGCCCATCAGCGTATAAAAGGTTCCAGATGATCCATACCCGAGAGTGGCAGACGGTTCGCGATTTTATTCAGGACAGGACGAGGATAGCGGTCACCACCCATGTCAATCCCGATGGCGACGCCATCGGCAGCCAGATGGCCATGGCGCACTATCTGCGCCAGATCGGCAAGGAGGTCGTGCTCCTCAACTGCGACCGTATGCCGGATTACTTTTCTTTTCTCGATCCGGAGGGCGAAATCGCCCTCTTTGAGGAACAGGCGCACGACGCCCTGGTCGCCGGGCTCGACGGCTGCATCGTCGTCGATATCAGCGACTGGGCGCGCCTGCGCGGTCTGGGCAGCGCCCTGCGCCGCCACAACATTCCTGTCGCCTGCATCGATCATCACATCCCGAGCGACAAGATGGGCGAGGTCCATGTCTGCTACCAGGAGGCCTCCTCCACCGGCGAGATGATCTACGATTTTCTCCTCGATTCCGGAGCGGAACTGACGCTCCCGATCGTCGATGCCATATACACCTGCGTCATGACCGATACCGGATCCTTCCGGTTCAGCAATACCAATGCGCGCACCCACCGCATCGCCGCGGAACTGCTTGAACGAGGTGCGCATTATCGGGCGATCTACGAAAAGGTTTACGAAAACAATTCAAAGCAGCGCACCCTTCTCATGGCCAAACTTTTGGAGCGGATGCACTTCACCTGCGATGACCGGCTGGCCTATTTCAGCCTGACGCAGGAACTGCTGCGTCAGACCGGCGCCCAACTCTGGGAGACCGAGGGCTTTTCGGAACTTCCGCGCACCATCGCCAGGGTGGAAGTCAGTCTGATGTTCACGGAAACCGAAGCAGGCAATACCAAGGTGAGTTTCCGCTCCAAGGGACGCGTCGCCATCAATGGCATGGCGACTCTCTTCGGCGGAGGCGGACACAAATACGCCTCCGGGGCAACCCTGGCCATGAGTCTGAACCAGGCAGTGGAGGCGGTAGTGGAAGAGGCCAGGAAGCTGTTCACGGACTGAAACGCGAATCAAACCTCCGCATGTCCCATACGGATTATGAAAATATTGATCGATTCTATGCCCTTGCGGCGAATGCATCCCTGATCTCCGACCCGGCGGAAATCTTCCGCCAGGCCCGGCCCCTGCTGCTGGGCATGATCCCCGCCGACTATTTTCTGATCTTCTTTAACGACAAGCTGCGCGAATGCCTGTCGGCCTCCTTCGCCTATAACATCCTGCCCCTGCCGACCATCGAGGAGGTGACGATCCCCTATCAGGATCTCCTCATCAGTGATCTCCTGATCAGCCGGCAGACCGTCAGCCGCCAGGATCATATCGATCCCCTCGTCCTCGATGTCAGCCAGGAGCTCTTTGTCCCCATCCTCACCCCGGAGGAGGTGCCGGGTGCGCTCTATTTCGCGCGCATGACGGAGGAGCCCTTCTCTGCCGAAGAGATCGCCCTGGCCGAGTTCTGCGCCTATCTCCTGGTCGCCCCTATGGAGCGAGCCCACTGGGAGGAGCGTTCCCAGCGCAGCCACGAAATCCTCAATACCTTTCGGGAAAAATATCTCGCGATCCTCGATGCCCTGCCCTATCCGGCCGTCGTAATCGATCCCGCCGAGGACCGTCTCGAAGAGGTCAACCGCGCCTTTCTGGAGTGGACCGGCTACGACCGCCGGCAAATCTTCATGTGCCGCTTTTCCGATCTCTGCCGCACCCCGCTGGCCTTCTGCCAGACCGCAGCCTGGCCCTCCGGCCCTGAAAAGGCGCAGGTGGCCGATGCGAAAGGCGCCCTCCACGAGGTCCAGGCCTTTCACTCCTGGCTCACTTCCCGGGAGCCGGAAAAGCGCATCGTCACCTTCGTCAGCGACTGGCGCCCTGCGCGCGGAGAGGAGCCGCAGCCGGATGCCGAACTGCTCATCCGCACCCTCGCCCACGATCTCAAGGCCCCGCTGCAGAGCCTGAAGGGCTACGCCACCCTGCTCTGGGAGGAACAGGGATACCATCTCCCCGCCGGAGCCGTCACCTACCTGGAGCGCATCTCCGCCAATATCGAAAAGATGGAGCATCTCATCGCCGATCTCCTCGACCTCTCCCGCCTGAACGGCGGGGAGGTGCCCTTCCAGGAGGCCGATTCCTTCGAGATCCTCAAGAATGCCCTCGATTCCCTTGCGGGGCTGATTGAGAAGAGGCCGGTGAACATGATCATCGATTCCACCCTGCCGCGCATCACCTGCAACTCGGTGCAGATGACCCAGGTTTTCACCAATCTTATCTCCAATGCCCTCAAATTCACGCACGGGGTGGAAATCCCCAGCGTCGAGGTTGGCTGCACCGCCGTCGAGGATGATTACGAGTTTTACGTCAAGGACAACGGTGTCGGCATCGCCCCAGCGGATCTGGAGCACATCTTTGACCTTTTCTACTCCCGTGATGCCGATGAAAAAAACCGCAGCACCGGGGTCGGCCTGACTATTGTCAAGCGCATCATTGAAGCCCACCACGGCCGCATCTGGGCCGAATCCACGCCGGGCAAGGGGACGGTCATCCGTTTCACCCTTCCCCAGCTCTTGAGCCGGCAGGTGACCTTCGCCGGGGAGTGATACGATGCAGCGTGATTACCAGATCCTGATCATCGAAGACCATCCGGAACAGGCCCACCTGATGGAGCTGATCCTGCGGCGCCATGGCCAGCCCTTCTCCGTCAGGATCATCCACGATCCGGAAGAGGGTCTGGCCTGGCTGAAGCATAATCCCGTCGACGCCCTCGTCCTTGATTACAGCCTTCCCAAGATGTCCGGACTCGAGGTGCTGCAGCTGCTCAAGAAGGAGTATCCCGGACTGCCGGTGATCATGGTCACGGGCCAGGGGGATGAACGCATCGCAGTCGAGGCCATGCGCCACGGCGTCTATGATTATCTGGTCAAGACCAAGGATTTTCTTGATCTGCTGCCGCGGGTGGTGACGCGAGCGATCGAGGAGCAGCAGCTCTCCTCCCGCCTGGAGCAGAGCGAACAACGCTATTTCGCCCTCTTCGACAAGGCGGGAATCGCCATTTTCATCGCCGATGCCGACAGCTATCGCCTCTATCAGGCCAATGGCATGGCTCTGAAGCTGCTCGGACAGCCGGTCGAGGCGCTGCTGCAAAAGAGCTTTATCAACCTCTGCGTCAGCCGCTCGCTGCCGGAGGTCGAGGAGTTTCTCGCGCGCATCAAAAGCGAGGGGCAGGCCAACCTCGATCAGGTGATGCTGGTGCATGCGGACCGCCGTCTCATCCCTGTTGATCTCACCGGCAGCCTGGTTTCGGTCGGAAATCACCAGGTCATCCAGTGTTTTGCCCGGGATATCAGCGAAAAGCTCAAGATGCAGCGGCAGCTCCTTCTCAGTCGGCAGCGGCTGATCTCCCTCTTCGACGGCATCACCGATCCGATTTCGGTGCAGGACCGCGACCACAATCTCATCATGGGCAACAAGCGCTATATGCAGCTCACGGCGGCCAACACCCCGGGGCTGGTGGGCTGCAAATGCCATCTGGCCCTCTTTGGCAGCGACCAGCCCTGCGCAAACTGTCCGGCCTTCGAGACCTACCGCACCGGCGAATCCCGTTTCATCGAGATCTTTCATCAGGGCCGCACCTACCACATCTGGACCTTCCCGATGGCGGGCCTCGACGGCAAACCGGAATTTCTGGTCGAATACGCCAAGGATGTCACCGACCAGAAGGAGATCGAGAAGCAGCTCATCAAGTCGGAGAAGCTGGCCACCATCGGCCTGCTCTCCTCGGGGATCGCCCACGAGCTGCGCAATCCGCTCAATATCATCGAGACTGCCCGCTATTCCATCGAGGACGGGCTTGGCCACACCCAGCCGGAGATCGACCGCAAGCTGGAGATCATCAAGAAGAATATCCGCCGCGCCTCAGTGATCATCGAGAACCTGCTCCAGTTCTCCCGCCATTCCGTGCACGAACGGGAACCCGTCGACGTCGAAAAACTGATCGATACCACCCTCTCTTTGGTCGAGAAAGAGACCTCCGTGCGCAATATCATCCTGGAAAAGGGCTACGGCGGGGTTCCCCGGGTCTTTTTCAGCCTCGACTCACTCAAGCAGGTCTTCCTGAACATTATCTACAACGCTGTGCAGGCGATGCCCAGCGGCGGGGTGCTGCGCATCATCACCACGGCCAGTTCGGATGAAAAGTGGGTCAATGTCGAGTTCACCGACAGCGGCGTCGGCATCTCCCCCGAAAATCTCAGCCACATCTTCACCCCCTTCTTCTCGACCAAGCGTGAGAGCGGGGGGACCGGCCTGGGGCTCTACCTCTCCTACACGATCATCAAGCGCGAAGGGGGGGACATACTCGCCCGGAGCCGTGAGGGCAGCGGCACCACTTTCACCGTCCGGCTGCCGATGGTGAAAAGCTCCGGGGCGCCGGAACCTGCTGAGTTAGCTGTTGACTAATTTAACTATTATTATTACATTATCTATCAAATCTGCCATTCGTACCTTCACTCAGGGTTGAACAGGATTTCTTGTGAAAATCGAAAGCATTTTCGGACCCGTACAGGGGTCGCTGAACGATTTCGAACGCGCCTTTACAGAAGTACTTCACTCCGATATTCCGCTCGCCAATCAGGTTGTGAACTATATCGCCGGGCTCAAGGGCAAACGTCTGCGCCCGGCGCTCGTTTTTCTTGCCAGCCAGCTCCATGGTGAAAGGAATCCGGATTCGATGCGTGCCGCCATTGTGGTCGAACTCCTGCATACGGCAACCCTGGTACACGACGATGTGGTGGACAGCTCCGACCTGCGCCGCGGCAAGCCGACAGTCAACTCGATCTGGGACAACCGCGTCTCAGTCCTGGTCGGTGACCTGCTTTTCTCCCGCACCCTCACCGCCCTGCTCAATCTGAACAGCCCTGCCGCCCTCGCCATCATCTCTGAGGCCGCCAATCGCATCACCGAGGGCGAGCTGATGCAGGTCGAACATGAGCATGATTACAACGTCAGCGAGCCGGTCTATTTCGACCTGGTGGCCAAAAAGACAGCGGCCCTCTTCTCCGCCTGCTGTGAACTGGGCGCGCTCGCGATGGGTGACAATGCCGAGACGCGCGGCCGTATGAAGCAGTTCGGTGAAAATCTTGGCATCGCCTTCCAGATCAAGGATGACCTGCTTGATTACACGGGCAAAGCTGCAGTCCTGGGCAAGCCTGTGGCCAACGACATTCGCGAGAACAAGGTTACCCTGCCCCTGATCTATGCCCTCGCCGCCTCGCCGGCTGAACTCTGCCAGCGGATCGTGGCGATGATCGAAAAGGAGGAGATGGACGAATCCGAGATCGACGAGGTGGTCTCCTTTGTGGATGATGCGGGCGGCCTCGACTATGCGGAGGGAATGGCCCGAAACTACAGCGACGCGGCGCTGGCTATCCTCGATCTTTATGCCCCCTCCGAGACGCGCGACTCCCTGACAAAGCTGGTCCAGTTTGCGATTGCGCGTGAAAATTAGGGCTGCCTCTCTTCCTGCCCTCGCCCTCCCAAGTGCAGCGATTCTGATCTTTTGCCTGCTCGCCTCATGCGGACGGAACTCGATCACGGCCGTAGAGAAATCCTTCTTTCTGATGGATACCTACGTCACGATCAAGCTCTATCCGCCCCCTGCCGGCCGCGATGCGGCGGCCGCGCTCATCGATTCGGCTGCGGCGAGGATGCAAAAGATCGATTCCCTCGCCAGCAGCTACCATCCGGAGAGCGAGATCGGCTGGCTGCACGCCCATGCCGGCCGGCCGGTTCTGCCGCTGACTCCCGAGATGGCGGCGATGCTGACAGCGGCCCTGCACATCGACAGCCTCAGTTCCGGGGCTTTCACCCCGGCCATCGGCGCCCTCACCGGGTTGTGGGGGTTCGGCCGCAGGGAGGTCATGCGGGTCCCCGCTCCTGAAGAGCGCCGGCAGGCCCTGCTCCACACCGGCCGGCAGGGGCTGCGTCTGCGTCCGGAGGGGCTCTCCTTCACCGACACCCTCACCCGGATCGACCTGGGCGGGGTTGCCAAGGGTTTTGCCGTCGATGAGGCCATCGCCCTTCTCCGGCGTCATGGCATCACTGATGCCCAGGTTGACGCCGGCGGGGATCTGCGCACCATCGCCGGCCCGCGCACGGCGGGCAAGCGCAAGGTCTACGTACGCCATCCCCTCAACGCCGATGCCTTTTATGGACGCTTTCCGCTTGACGAGGGGGCGGTGGTCACCTCCGGCGACTATGAGCGCTTTTTTGAAGAGGGGGGGATCCGCTATCACCATCTCCTCGATCCCTGGAACGGAATGCCGGCGGGCGGCTGCCGCAGCGTCACCGTCGTCGGAGCCGAAGCCGTCGACTGCGACGCCCTGGCTACAGCCGTCTTTGTGCTGGGTCCCGAAAAGGGGATGGAGTTGATCGAATCCATGGCGGGGATTGAGGGGCTGATTCTCTACGAAGAGGCGGGGCGCCTGCAGGAGAGCATCAGCAAGGGTCTGGCGCAGCGCTTCGAGCGGCTGCCGTAACGGGAGGTAACATGCCAAGATCACTGGTCACCGGCGGAGCCGGCTTTCTGGGCTCCCATCTGTGCGAGTATCTGCTCGGCAAGGGGCACCAGGTCATCGCCATGGACAATCTGCTCACCGGCAGCATCGCCAACATCGAGCACCTGCAGTCCGAAGAGTTCAAATTCATCAAGCACGACGTCACCGAGTACATTTATCTGGCCGGCCCCATTGATTTTGTCTTTCATTTCGCCTCGCCGGCCAGTCCCCTCGACTATCTGCAGCTCCCCATTCAGACCCTCAAGGTAGGGGCCCTCGGCACCCACAAGGCCCTCGGCCTGGCCATGGCCAAGAACGCCCGCTTTCTCCTCGCCTCCACCTCGGAGGTCTATGGTGATCCGCTGGTCCACCCCCAGCCGGAAGAGTACTGGGGAAATGTCAATCCCGTCAGCCCGCGCGGGGTCTA
>Ga0116174_10001369_pt1 | contig 22406 bp, 15 predicted proteins | sample AD_UKC087_MetaG_FD_89801 | JGI IMG/M metagenome (GOLD analysis project Ga0116174, IMG submission 89801) | Active sludge microbial communities of municipal wastewater-treating anaerobic digesters from USA - AD_UKC087_MetaG | ecosystem: Engineered > Bioreactor > Anaerobic > Digestate | place: USA...
ACCCATGTGGAACCACATGGACGCCTTGGGGTTCACCTTCGAAAATTCTCCGGTGAGCACCTTGAAACGGTTGAATTCCGCCTGCGACGCGATCCGATCGACCTCGTCGACGAGCGCGGAGACTTCAACCTGGATGAGCTGGCGGTCTTCGTTCGAATAGATGCCGTTGGCCGCCTGGACCGACAGCACCCTGATCCTCTGGATGATCTGGGCGGACTGATTGAGATACCCCTCGGCGGTCTGTACGAACGACATCCCGTCCTCGGTGTTCCGCTCGGCCTGCCTGAGTCCCTGGATCTGGGTCCTCATCTTCTCCGAAACCGCGAGCCCCGAAGCATCGTCACCGGCCTTGTTGATACGAAGGCCGGAGGAGAGCTTCTGCATGCTCCTGTCCACGTCCCAATGCGTAAACTTCAGCGTCCTGTTCGCATTGATCGCACCCATGTTGTTGTTGATGATCATTGTACACTCCTTTGTATTTGGTTTTTCCGGCTTCCCTGCCGGTCCCCGTTCCGGGCAGTGGAACAGGGCGTTTGCCAGGAACAACCGTCCGGCTTTTCACGAACAGCCGGGGTATTCCCGTTCCAGGCTTGTACATGGGCGCATAAAAGACTGGAACGCATACAGAGGAGGCCGACGAGCATCGGAACAACACCATGGGTCGTTAGCCCCAGCGTTTTCAAAGAACGAACGGGAGAGTCGAGACTACTCCCTGCTCGACTCTTCGGCCCCTTCGGCATGACAGTTTAACTTTAGAGGAGTTTGTTAAAGCCGTTTATTGGTGATTATAATAAAATATGGATGTTTTTCATATATTTTGATCCATATGTGGTTTTTTTGATAAATTGCGTCGCCCGAAGGCGCGCAAACGTTTGCGCGCCTTCGGGCAAATTATGATTGAAATACCGCGCAAAGGCCCGTAGCCTTTATCGCTCTGACGCATATCACCATTCAAAATACGGCATAGCATGATCGACACACTCGACTCTTCCCTGCTGGGGCTCGTCTTTATCTTCTTCGCGCGCATCGTCGACGTGTCGATCGGCACGGTGAGGATCATCCTGATTTCGCGCGGGTACAGGTATCTTGCGCCGCTTCTCGGGTTTTTCGAGGTGATCATCTAGCTCGCCGCCATCGGCGAGGTCATGAAGGGAATCGGCAGCACGGCGAGCTACATAGTCTACGGCGCCGGTTTCGCGACGGGTAATTACGTGGGGATGATGATAGAGTCAAAGATCGCCATAGGCATCCAGGCGGTGAGGATCATCACAACCGAGAAGATCGTGATGCTGCCGCTGGTGCTCAGGCAGGAGGGCTACGGCGCCACCACGCTGAAGGGATGGGGCGCCAGGGGAGAGGTGAACATCATCTTCACTATCGTTCCGCGAAAGAAGGTGGCGCAGGTGATGGAACTCGTGCGGATGTTCGAGCCCAACGCCTTCATCACGGTGGAGGACGTCAAGTCAACATCGCGCGGATATTTCGCGCGCAGAAGAAACTTTTCCGAAAGCCTGGCGGGGCTTATGGCGAAGAAGAAATGATGACGGGTGAACGATGAGGCGACGATCATGATCGTCGCCCGGCACGATCGCCACCCGCCCCTCCCTGAATTCACCCTCCCGGCGCTATAACAATAAAAATAGTCGGTTGACATACAAAAGGGCGTGCCTTTAACGTGTATCGGCGTAAAATCGACGCATTAAAGATACAGACACCCGCCGCCCGGTACCGCCACCGGATCGCGTCCCCGGGAAACGGCGCGACCCCTGTACGGCGCCCGCGGCGGCTCGGCAACTTCATAAGGAGAAAGGAGTCATTGCATGAAAAGAGCCCTCGTCGTTCTTCTCGCACTCGTGGCTGTGATGTACCTGGCGCCCGCCGCGGTCTCGGTCGGGTTAGCCGCCGGACACGACACCACGGCCGTTGAAAGCCCCGATGCACACGCGGAAGCCGCCCACGACGGCACGGCGGTCCACGAAAGCACACTCGGGAACGAGCTTCCGCTGTGGACCGCGCTCCCGTTCGCGGGCATACTGCTCTCCATCGCGCTCTTCCCGCTGGTGGCGCCGCATTTCTGGCACCATCATTTTCCGAAAGTCTCCGCCGCATGGGCGCTCGCGTTCGCGGTGCCGTTCCTCATCGTATATAAAGGAGAGGCCCTGCACGAAATACTGCACATCTATATCGTCGACTACATCCCCTTCATCATCCTGCTGTGGTCGCTGTTCGTCATCTCGGGCGGCATATACGTCAAGGGCACGCTGAAGGGTAGCCCGGCGGTAAACAGCGTCATCATACTGATCGGCACCGCGCTCGCCTCCTGGATCGGGACGACCGGCGCGTCGATGCTCCTCATCCGGCCGCTCATCCGCTCGAACGCCTGGCGAAAAAACAAGGTGCACACCATCGTGTTCTTCATCTTCCTGGTGAGCAACATCGGCGGCACCCTCACGCCGCTTGGAGATCCGCCGCTCTTCCTTGGCTTCCTGCACGGGGTGCCCTTCTTCTGGACCTTCAAGATCCTTCCTGAAATGATGGTAGCGGTCGGAATCCTCATGGCGGTCTATTTCGCGATGGACAGCTTCTTCTACCGCAAGGAGGACAAGTCCGGCATGACGACGGAGAAAGGCACCGTCAGCATAGAGGGCGGGATCAATTTCCTTCTGCTGTGCGGCGTTATAGGCGGTGTGCTCTTCAGCGGCATCTACCAGACGAAGCTCGGTCACCTGAACATACTCGGCGTGCACCAGAACACCGCAAACATCATAAAGGACGTGATCCTCGTTTTTATGGGCGTGCTCTCCCTCTGGATAACGAAAAAGGAGGTCCGCGCCGCCAACGAATTCAGCTGGTTCCCGATCAAGGAGGTCGCCTATCTCTTCGCGGGCATCTTCATGACGATCATCCCGGCGCTCGCCATACTCAAGGCCGGCGAGCAGGGCGCGCTCGCGTTCCTGGTTAAGGCCGTTGAGACTCCCGCACACTATTTCTGGGCGACCGGCACCCTGTCGAGCTTCCTGGACAACGCGCCGACCTATCTTACATTTTTCAACAGCCAGCTCGGCAAGTTCTACGCCGGCATGCCGGAATCGGTCGCCGTCCCGAAGCTCATCGTCGAGCAGATACCTTACCTTGCGGCCGTCTCCGCCGGCGCGGTCTTCATGGGGGCCAACACCTACATCGGCAATGCCCCCAACTTCATGGTGAAGTCGATCGCGGAAGAGTCGGGAATAGCGATGCCCAGCTTCTTCGGGTACATGTTCAAGTATTCAATTCCGATCCTCATTCCGATCTTTATCATACTCACGCTTATCTTCTTCTAGGGGAAGCGAAGGCTCGCGCGGCGGCCCGTTCATCCGGTCCGCCGCGCCGTTCGTAATGATCAACTGATTAAAGGAGAAGACTCATGGCGAAACAATACAGCGAAGTGGTATTCGAGGGCCATCATGGAAATATCCGCGGGTTCATCGAGGGATTCATCGCGGGAAGCGGAAAGGAGATGTCGTTCTTTTTCAGCGACAGGGCCGGCGTGAAGGCGGAAACCATGTCCGAGGTCATAAAGGAGTGGATCTCGCTCAGCAACAAGATCCACCATGTAATAATGGAATCGGAGCTCCTGGACAGGATCAAAAAAGCGCTCGAAAAGCTCTCCGACGGCGACAGCCTCAACCGCTCATCCATCAAGTCGGCGAAGGCGATAAAGGCGGCCTCGTTCAAGTTTACATTCAGCACTTACGGCCGGAAATACGGCGAGGACATCAAGAAGCTCCTTGATAAGCTTCCCGGCGGACTTTCCTTAAAGGAATACGCGCCGGTGGAGAAAGTGGACAAGGATGCCAAGGGCGTCGAGCTGTACTCCCCCGCGCACGAGTATACATTCGAGGGAAGCGGCGTAATAACCGGACCGGTGGACGAGGCGATAGCCTTCCGCAAGGTTCTGGACGATCATCCTCTGGTTGACGTCGCGGTCATCAACCTGGAGTTCTGACCCGCTGATGCCGCCGCGGCCCCGCCGAGGGCGGCGTCCTCAAGCTTTCGCGCCCGCGCGTTTCCTGAGCGCCTCGGCCAGGAGCGACGCCGGGCGTGACAGCGTTTTCCCCCGCTGACAGACGAGAAAGATGTCCCGCCGGATTGCCAGCGCCTCTATCCGCACGATCTTCAGACCGGACTGGTGTGGGGCCGCGGGGACGGCCAGGCGCGATATAAAGCCCATGCCAAGCCCCGCCGCGACAGCCTCCCGAACGCCCTCGGAGGTCGTGCATTCCAGCACCACCCGCAGATCCGCGGGCGATATCCCCCGCGTGAGAAGCTCCCGCTCGTACGCCTCCCTGCTTCCGCTCCCCTTCTCGCGCGATACCAGCGGGAAGCTCACGATGTCGGCAAGCGCGATCGCGTCCGGGTAACCCTCCGCCGGGGCCAGAAGGACCAGTTCGTCCTGGTGGACGCGCTCGAAACTCAGAAGGGGATGGCGCGCGCTCCTTCCCGAAACGCCGATCTCGGCAGCTCCCTCCTTGACCATCTCGATCACCTCGCGGCTGTCCGAGACCTCCAGCCGGTAACGGACGTCCGGATTCGCGCGCACGACCGACGCCATTACCCCTGGAAGCACATACGCGGAGGGGATGGTGCTCGTGGCCACGACGGTCACCCCGACGGCGACAGCGCCGGCCAGGTCCCTTCGGAGGGACTCCAGCGCTTCGAAATGACGCTCGCAGAATTCCCTGAAAACCTCCCCCTGGGGGGTGAGAGAGAACTCCCTGCTGCTGCGCCGAATGAGCTCCACACCGAGCGTCTCCTCGAGCGCCGAGACATGGTTGCTGACCGTCGCCTGCCCCACGCGCAGCACGCGCGAGGCGCGGGTGAAGCTGCGGTGCTCGACCACCACGAGGAACGAGCGGAGCTGCTTGAGGTCGAAATTGATATCTTTCATCACAGGGCGTTTGTATCCCGAAGGGCGCCGCGGAGGCAAATACATTTTTTGTAAAACGGCTTGCCCCAATTCTCCGAAGATGATACTAAGGCGTCTGGCGGCCCGGGGCCGGAACACGCGTATCGACAGGATCCACATCCATGAGCATAAAGACCAAAGTGGCAGTGGCGGGAATCATCACCACCACCGTTCTCCTCTTCACCTACGTATCGTTCCGTTCGGGATCGATAGAAAGCGAGTACATAAAAACGCTCGCCGCACAGACCGATAGAATAGCGGTGGCCTTTACCGGCTTCGAGAAGGAAAAACCCGCGGCCGGGCGGAACCTCAACCGCTTCCTGGCGGAGATGAACCGCGAGAACGCCAACATGGCGCTTCTTGCCGTGGCCGACGGCTCCAACAGGGTGCTCGCCGGCGGCAAGAACGACCGGTATATACGCGATCGCGCGCTTTTCGACGAGATAACCGCCGCCTTCGCCCGCGGCGAGTTCGCTCCGAGGAAAAACGCCGACTATGCCGTCCGGTACTTCGAACAGACCAAATTCTACATTTATGTGAAAGATACATCGGCGGGCAGGCTTCTCATCGCCTTCCCATACAAACTCCGCGGGAAGCTCATGATCAAACTGCTTCTTGAGATCGCGCTCATCGTCATACTTGCGGTGGTATTCACAACGGCGCTCTACCTGTACCTTGCCCGGCGTGAACGCCCCCTGCCGACGAAGGAAAGCCCGTCCGCGGCGCGGACGACGGAACCCCCACCCGAAACCGGCCCGGAATCCGAGGACCGGCCGGAGGCCCGGAACGCCGCGGCAAACGCCCTCGAGGCGGCCTCGAAAAAATACGCGGGATCGAACATCTCGCTCTACATCGTCGACGAGACGATGACGGCGCTCGAAAAGCATCTTGAATTCGCCGACGGCTCCCATCTGCCCATGGACGGAAACGCCGACACAATCGACACCACCGACGAGATCGGCGACGAGCTGGCGCGGGGATCGACGCTGGTGCTGAACCGCGGCAGGAAGCTCATCATTCCGGTCATGCACCGCGGCGACCTCATCGGCGCCGTCGCGGTTTCGCGCGCCGCGGCGTTCGCGGGACCCGAGATCTCCGACCTGAAAAAACTTTCAGCCGAAATCTCGCGCGCGGTCGGGAGCGGCCTGGTTCACTGACTCCCCGCGGGGCCTACCGGTAACGCGTATAGTCTATCCCCAGGCCGTGCACCGTGTAGGTGAGGATACGCTTGGTTGTTCCCAGCAGTTCCGCGGCTTTCGTTATATTTCCGCGCGTCATTTTAAGATGGTCGATGATGATTTCGCGCCGGTAACGGTTGACCATCTCCTCGAGAGTGGCCGGCGCGCCGGCCGGCACGGCCATCTGCAGCGAGGGAGGGAGATGGTAGCTTCGGATTACGTCCTCGTCGCTCATGATCACCGCGCGCTCGACGCAGTTTTCCAGCTCGCGCACATTGCCCGGCCAGTGGTACGCCGTGAGCATGTCGATCGCGTCGCTGCTTATCCTTCCGATATTCTTGCCGTGCTCGCGTGAATAGCGCTCAAGAAAATGGTCGGCGAGCAGCATGACGTCGGCTTTTCGCTCGCGAAGCGGCGGCACGAACAGCGGGAACACGTTCAGGCGGTAGTAGAGATCCTCGCGGAACTCGCCCCGGGACATCTTCTCCTCCAGGTTGCGGTGCGTGGCCGCTATGATGCGCACGTCGAGCGGAATGGTCTTCTCGCCGCCGAGGCGCTCGATGCTCCGCTCCTGGATGACGCGCAGAAGCTTTACCTGAAGGTGTGGCGCGAGGTCGCCTATTTCGTCGAGGAAGATGGTGCCGCCGTTCGCCAGCTCGAAGCGCCCCTTCTTGAGCGACGTGGCCCCGGTGAAGGCCCCCTTCTCGTGACCGAAGAGCTCGCTTTCTATCAGCCCCTCGGGCAGCGCCGCGATATTGACACGCACGTACGGCCCGTCCTTCCTCTGGCTGTTCTCATGGATGGCGCTGGCTACAAGCTCCTTCCCGGTGCCGCTCTCGCCCATCACCAGCACCGTCGAACCCGTGGGCGCCACCATCAGTATCTTGTCGCAGAGCTCGTGTATCGCCGCGGAGTTGCCTATGATGCTGGCCGGCCGTTTCCGTTCGGACAGCCGGATTTCCAGCAGTTTTTTCTCCTGCTCAAGCTGGAGCTCACGCCTGCGCATCTCCCCCCGGCTTCGCACCGCGTGGGCTATCATGATTGCCGCCGTGGTGAGCACCCCGAGATCGCCGGCCAGCGATGCCTCGTCTCCCGCGGGCCGGTCCACGGAGATCGTGCCGACGGTGACGCCGTCGATCTTGATGGGCACGCAGATGAAGGCCGTGTCCTCCGCGTCGTTCCGCGAGCGCGCAAGCGTTCTGTTGAGAAACAGCGGCTCCTTCGCTATCGACGGAACTACGATCGGCTCGCCGGTCGCCACGACCCGGCCGGTTATACCCTCGCCGGACCGGTACACGCCCCGCCTTATCTCCTCGTCGGAATAGCCGGTGGAGGCGTCGATGAAGATGTCGTCTGTCTCGCGGTCGTGAATACCTATCATCCCGCGCCGGATGCCCAGGTGGGATGCGAGAAGCTCGAGGACCGCGTCGAGCAGGTCCTCGATACGCGAGAACGAGGTGAATACCCTGCCCATCTGGTACAGAAAGCGCGTTTCGTCCAGAGGTACGAGCGGTTCGGTGGCGAATTCGGGCATACAACGCTCCATGGTGGCCTCCGTCCGGCGCCGGACGGGGTATTCCGGACGGTCATGGCCCAAATATACGCCGGATGCGCCCGAATGGCCGTATTCTTTTTCATCACCTACGGTCAATTCGGCCTAATTTTACATAGGCGTAAAAATCCCGGGCGGTGCCGCGTTTTTCAGGCTGTTTCGCGCTCCTCGCGCGGTCCCCGACCATAATGGAACAGGCCGCCACATCCCGCCAACCTTCCGCCTCCGTGACGTACCGGGTCGATATCCGCGCGGCCCGTGATTCACCCTATCGAGCGTACAAGCCCCCGCACGCCCCGGCTACGGCATATTCCCCCGGATCGCGCTGTGCCGCGGAGCACGCTCCCGTCACCATTAAATTATTGCGTTCGGAGCCGGCGATTATGGTATAGTAAAGAAGCGATTCTATCGAAAATAGAGACAGTGGGTTATCCATCACCCGCGAGCTATGCCATGAATACCACACTGCCCCTGCTCCGTAAAACGGTATATCTTGAAACGGTCGACCCGGCCGGAGGGAAGGTCGTCTTCGCCGACGCCGATCTCAGCGGAGTCGCCGCGGCGATCGTCGTTTCATCCACACCGGTAAGGGCCGGCGTCTACAACGCGCTGGCGGCGCGGCTCGAATCGCTCGGCATTACGGTAATCTCCCACCACATAGAGGATACCGGACCGTATTCGATCGGCGCTGTCCGAGCGGCCGTGCGCGATATCGACGCCTGCCTTTCCATGGGCGACTGCCTTGTGATCTCCTTCGGTCCGAGCCACGCCCTCACGGTGGTGCTGTGCCATCTGCTGTATTCGGGACTTACGCTGGAGGACGCCACGCACGAGGCGGCGGAACTCCGCGCCGACCCGCTCCTGTTCGACGAAGACCTCCGCGTGCTGCTCGAATTCCAGGAGATGCTCGGGCGCGCGGCCGGCATGCGGACGGGGTACGCGCCGCGCCTGGACTACGCGATTGAACTGAAACGGCTCGGCGCCGACACTACCGGGCGTACCGCGGCCATACGTGACGCCATCGCGATATCCGCCCGCAGACGCGATGTCGAAACGGCACGGGAGGAATCACCGGAGGCGGATTCCGTTCACTCCGAACCCGTGGTCGTCGAGCTTCCCGATCCGGATGAAATCGAGTTCGAGCGCTACATCGACGAGGAGCGGGCGGAATATCCCAACGTGGAGAGGGAGTCGTCGGTGTATGACGAGGGCTTCATCATCGATGAACCGGCCGCGCCGGTAGAAGCGGCGCAACCGGAGACACCGGTCATGGAAGCGGGAGAGGCCTCTCCCATCCCGCCAGCGGAAACGCCGTTGGAAACCGGGGAACCTTTCGTAGAGCCCGCCCTTCCGGCGTCGGGAGAAGCGGTTCCCTCGGAAAAACCGGAGCGCCGCGGGCGCCGCCGCGAGAGGCCAAAAGCCGTCGCCCAGACGGGGGCGTTTTACGCCTCGCTCCGGTTCAAGCTGATATCGATCATCTCGCTGGTCATCACGCTTTCGCTGACGGGAATGATCTTTCTCGCCACCTACTTCTTTAAGGAAGACAACAAGCTCAGGGTCGAGGAAAACAACCACAAGCTGTCCGAGGTCGTGGCGCTCAAGGCCCGGGGAGACATCGAAACGCTTATACGCGAGGCCGGCATCATCGCCGGGGAAATCGCCGCCGGCCGGGACGCGGCGGTCATCGACGGATCGGAAGACATACTTTTCGCGGGGATGGCCGTACGCGGGGAGAAGGCGGGCGCTTTCACCCGTACCGCGCGCAACACGGTGCTTATGAACCGGCTCCAGCTGATGGACGCCCCGCTGGAGGCGTCGCTCGGCGATCTCGGCGGCGCGCTGGAGCGCGCGTTCAACGGCGAGACGGTGATACTGAACGTCTCGCCCGCGCTCAACCTTCCGGCGCTCGCGCTCGTCTTGCCGATCGACCGGGACGCCGGCGGGAGAGCGCGCTCCGCGCTCGCGTGCCTTCTGAGCGCCGAAAACATCACGAAGGCCTTCCAGTCGCGCGGGGGAATCACCACCGTGTTCATGATCAACGAGTCGGGAGAGGTCATCGCCCACCCGGACACCGGCATCGTCGTCGCCGGCGCCAACTTCATCGAGCTCCCCATCGTGAAGATGATGATGACCAGTAAGATCGACAACGGCCAGACGCGTTACCGCGACGAAAAGGGCGTTTTCCACATAGGCTCCTTCAGGAAGATCGCGACCGGCGGGCTCGGGGTCATCGCCACCGTCGAGGAGCAGAAGGCCTTCGAGGAGGTCTACCGGATCCAGCGGCGGAATATCTACATCATGGTGATCGTGCTCACCGTCGTCGTGATGATCATTTTCTATTTCGGCAACACCATCACCACCCCGATCGTCGACCTCGTCTGGGCGACGAAGAAGATCAAAGAAGGTGAATACCGCGTGGACATTCAGCCGACCACCCGCGACGAGATCGGCGAGCTGACCGCCTCGTTCATTGAGATGGGAAGGGGCCTGGAGGAACGCGAGAAGATCAAGTCGGCCTTCGGCAAGTTCGTCAACAAGGAGATCGCCGAGGCGGCCATGCGCGGCTCTCTCGCCCTGGGCGGCGAACGCAAAACGGTGGCGATACTCTTCTCCGATATACGCTCGTTTACCGCGATCTCCGAAAGGCTCCAGCCGGAGGAGGTGGTGGAGTTCCTGAACCAGTACATGACGCGCATGGTCGAATGCGTCAACGCCACGGGGGGCGTTGTGGACAAGTTCATAGGAGACGCCATCATGGCGGTGTGGGGCACCCCCGTGTCAAGGGGCAACGATACCGAGGACGCGGTGAACTGCGCGCTCATGATGCGGAAATCGCTTGCGGAATTCAACGCCGACCGGGGCGGCCCGGGGAGGCCGGTCATCAACATCGGTCTCGGCATCAACACGGGAACGGTGCTGGCGGGCCAGATCGGGTCCGAGGACCGCATGGAATACACCATCATCGGCGACGCCGTGAACCTGGCCTCGCGCATAGAGTCGCTCTCCAAGCCCTTCGGCACCGACATCCTGATAAGCGAGGAGTCGTACGAGCTGGTGAGGGACATCTTCGACGTCATTCCCATGCAGAAGATACTGGTAAAGGGCAAGGAGGCCCCGCAGCAGATATACGCGGTGCTCGGAAGGCTCGACGATGCCGGACGCCCGTCATCAATCGAGGAGCTCCGCGCACGCACCGGAATCGCCGCGCCGCACGAATCGGCCGAAGGCGCGGCCGTGGAGCCATTGGCGGGAAGCGAAGTGAAATATGAGATCCTTGAATCCTGACAGGCTCGTCCCGGCCGCGGGCGCCGTCATCATCCTCATCTTTTCCCTACTTCTCTACCTCGACATGAGAGGGGGCCGGGGCGGAACGCGGACCGAGGAGATAGGCACCATCACCTTCAAGCGTCAGACCGCCCAGCGCAAATACGCCGAGCAGGTGGTATGGGACGACCTCGCCCAGAGCGTGCCGGTGTACAACTACGACACGATCCGCACAGCCGACATGTCCGAGGCGGTCATCAGGCTGAAAGACGGCACCGAGATCGCCCTCAACGAAAACAGCATGGTTCTACTCGTGATGAGCACGGACGACGCGAGCGTGGAGTTCATGCGCGGTTCGATCGCCGCGAGCCGCGACGAAACCGGCAGGAAACTCAACATCTCCGCCGGCGGGGCCGTGGTATCCATGGCGGAAGGCGCGCTCAACCTCTCGCGCGGCCGCGGCGAGGGGCTCGACGTCACACTGAACAAGGGGAGCGCACTGGTGAAAACCGGAGAGGGGGAACAGCGGGTAACGGGCGATCAGCGGGTGGTCGTGGCGGGCGACGTGCGCGTGTTCGACATTAAAATCCGGCTCGCCTCTCCCGCCCCGAACGAGTATTTCTTCACACCGGCCGGAAACGCGGCGGTGGCGTTCTCGTGGGAGCCCGCGCTTCGCGAAGGGCAGGCCTGGCTGGAAACGGCGGCGGACCCGTCGTTCGCGGCGCTCACGCTCACGCGGGCGGTCGCGGGAAACTCCGCCACGTTCACTCTTCCCGAGGGAATAGCCTACTGGAGGGTACGCACCAGGGACCCGGCGAGCGGAAGGATCGAGCTGAGCGAAGCCAGAAGGCTCGTCGTGCTTAAAAGCGACCCCCTCGCGCAGATCGCTCCGGCCGACGGGGCCGTCATACGGTATACAGTAAAGACCCCCATCATACTTTTCCGCTGGTCCGAGAGCTCCGCCGGCGGCGTGTCCACGCTTTCGGTCTATCGCGACGCGGAACTGACGGACCGGATAAAATCCGTCGGAGTGAACGGCAGCTCCGTCGCGCTCGACGATCTCGGCGCCGGCACCTATTTCTGGAGGGTGGAGCGCACCATCACCGCCGGCGGCAAGCGGCACACGGAAACCGGCACGGCGCGGCGCGTCGTCGTCGAGCGGAGCGACACCCCTGTGGCGCCCGAGCTCGTCTATCCAGCCGAGGGAGCGTCGATCAACCGCCTGGCCCTGGAGCGCGAATCGGCCCCCTTCTCATGGAGGAAAAACTCGGAACATCACCTTACCCGCATCGAGATAGCGCGAGACAAAGCCTTCCGCGCGCTCGTCTATTCGGAAAACGCCCGCGGAAACATTCTGCGCCCGGCCAAATCCCTGCGGCCCGCAACCTACTTCTGGCGCGCAACCGGTGTAATAGATGAAAGTTCCTCGACACCGCCCTCGCCCATCCGGGAATTCCGCGTGGTCGAAGGGGGCGACATCGTCCTCGTGGAACCGGCCGAGGGCGCGGTCCTCACGCCGGGAGCCTCGAAGGATACCGTTGCGGTGGAATTCTTGTGGCGCCGAAGTCTTATAGACGGGAGCTACCGTCTGCAACTGGCGCGCGACGAGTCGTTCTCGTCGATGTACCGCGAGCGATCCATCGACGGCCCGGGCGTCACACTGGATGGCCTGGAACCCGGAACCTACACCTGGCGTGTTCTTCTGGCGGACGAAAGCGGCAACGAGCTTATGCGCAGCGCCTCGCGGACCCTTGCGGTGCGCAGGGCGCTTCCCGCACCGGAGGCGCTTTACCCCGCTGACGGGAAAATCGTGGACATGAGCAAGAGCGACGTGCTCAATTTCCGATGGCGCCCGGTACGTGAGGCCACACTGTATCGCGTAGCCCTGTTCCACGCGAAAAAAGGAATATATCACAACATACTTACCAAGGAGACGCGCGACACCGCGATAGCCATGACGGAACTCGAGAAACTCGATATAGGCGATTTTTACTGGACGGTTCAGGCCGTCGAGGCGCAGGGCGGCCGAACGGTCGTGCGCACGAGCCCCGAGGCGCGATCGCGCTTCAGCATAACCCTCGGCGGGGCGGCCCGGAAGCCGGAGATTAAATCGCCTCGGAAGATATATGTCGAATAAGAGAGCCGCTTTACGGATCGCCTGTACGCTTTTCGGCGCGCTGATGTTAGCGCCGTACGGCGCGCCCTCGCGCGCCGACGAAGCGTCGTCCAAAGGAACATCCACCCTGCAATGGGAGGCCGTTGAAGGGGCCATCCGGTACGAGGTGACGGTCCGCGACGAAAAGGGCGCGGTAGTCCTCAGGAAAACCGTATCCGCCTCCAGGCTGGGCTTCTCGCTCGAACCGGGCAGGTATTCGGTCAATATCACCGCCATCAACAAGTTCAACAAGCCCCACTCGGAGTCTGGATGGGAGGAGTTCGAAATCGCCAAAAAGCCCCCGTTCAGGCAGGTAACCGAAGGCACGCTAATCCGCGTGGCGGCGGGCGCGCACTTCTCCGCGCCCATGTCGCCCTGGAATGAATTCCTCAATCCCGCCATCGGCGCCTCGCTACGCGTCGGCCTGACCGGCACGAGCGGCCTTCGCCGCTACGGAGGGATAGAGGCCGATCTGCGCGCGCTTGGCTACCGCGGCTCCGGCACGGCCTCCTCGCTTTGGCCGCTCACAGCGGGCCTCGGCGCCTACGCGCGCATGCCCCTGGGGGCCTCTACGGCGCTTTTAGCCCGCGGCGGCGGCGGAATGGCCTTTTCGCGCCTTCTCTACGTGGAGGATTCGGGAGAAGAAACGGCCGCCTGGTCGGGGAGGCCCTGGTGGGGGACGGGGCTCGGACTGGAGTATTCCCTGCCCCTGGGGTTTTTCATTGAGGGCGGCGTCGAGTACCGGAACATACTGCTTACGCAAAAGTCCCTTGCGAGCATCGACGCGTTCCTTGAGGGCGGCATGCTCTTCAACTGGGAGGCCGCCGAGACGCGCAAGGGCGCGATTACACAGACCTCGTCGGCGGTGCTGCCCGTGGCCGTGCGCCTTTCGGCCGGGTTTCCGTACGTACGGCTCCTTTCCGATCTCGGATACGTACGGCGCGAGACGTACAACGGGATCGACGCGAGCCTGGCCCTGCAGGGCATGCGCGGCCTTATGCGCTTTGCGGGAATCTCGTTCGACTTCGCGTATGCGGAATTCGACGGAAAGGGTCGCGCCGAGGGAATGACCTCCTACCTGAACGGAGCGAGCCTTCTTCTCACCACCGACTTCGCCTTCCCGGTCAACCTTCTTCTTAAAGCCGGGGGCGGCATCGCGGCGTCTAAGCTCGAGTACAAGGACCCGTTCACGCTCCAGACCGAAAGCACGTGGACCGAGGGCGCCTACTTCGCCGCCGGCGGAGGATTCGAGGCGCGTGTTTACGCCGGTTTATTTGTCGAAACACTGGCGGGTTATTATTATATTTATCATGGCGGCAGGGCGATCGAGGCAGTCAAAGTGAGCCTTAGGGCCGGGGTGCGGCTGTAGAGGGCGCCGTTCGTTGCGTATTTTCATGAGTTTGCAATAATTATTTGCATTGATCCGACAATTACGCGGTATTACCAGGAGTCATGAAACCGATACGACTGTCCCACATTCGTCAATCCCTTATTCTGCCGCTAATGCTGGCGGCGTTTGCAGTCTCATGCGAGGTGCAGGATTTCGGGGAGATTCTCGATAGCGCCGACAGGGAGGTCCGCTGGTATTCCGTGGTCCAGCACGCGGGAGTTTCGCTGCCGCTCGAGATCCCCGCGGACGGTACGTTCACCGAACCGCGAAACGCGAGCATGATTACCATAGTTGCCGTGCTCCCGGAGCCCGTCGATCCGGCGTCGATCAGCACGGCGAATATCGACTTTATCGGCCGCGACAACGCGGACGCGGTGTGCGATCCACCGTTCTCCGTCAGCATGAACGCAGCGCACACGCAGGTGCGCGTTACCGTGTTCGGCCTTACCGATATCGCGCGCTACCGGATACGGCTGAAAAATAACAGCGGCGTAGAGCTCAGCCAGCGCGTCTTCGCGCGGTTGATGGGCGATGTGCTTTCGGGAGATAACCGGGTGGACGCGACCGATAACGCACAAGTGCTCGCGTTCATTACGGATCCGGAAGATCTGAACGCGGAGAATGCGCTTCACATAAGGGCCGATATCGATTGCGACTTGCTTCATCATACCGGCGATCTGACGACACTTCAGAGCGGTTCGCCGGCGGGATATCCCAGAACGCTATCGGCCACCGTGCCGGACTTCCTGTAAGGCACAACGGCAGAAACCCATTATGAAACTCACCGCACGGTACAAACGATCATTTCTGATCCTCGCTCTCGCGACAGCGGTGATGACAGGCTCATGCGGCGGCGAGAACTACTGGAACGAGCTTAAAGGCGGATCGTCATCGGGCTCGCTTCCGCCATCCTTCCCCGTCGGGATCTACGTGAGCACGACCGGAAGCGACACTACCGGCGACGGGAGCCCGGGCAGTCCCTACCAGACCATTCAGAACGGGATAACACAGGCTGCGGCGAACGGCCTTCACGCGGTTTTCGTTGCCGCGGGGGTCTACCCTGAGGCGATAACGCTGCAGGAGGGTATTGCGCTTTTCGGCGGGTACCGACAGGGCTACTGGACCGACCGCGCCATAACGCCCGCGGCGCGCGCGGAAGGGAGCCCCTACCACACGCGGATAGAATCCGGCGATACCGTCACTGGAACCGGACCCATCACCTCGGCGACCGAAATCGAGGGCTTTTTTATTCGGGGAAAAATGGCGTTCAGAAACGACGCTCAATCCAATCCGCGGATAGCTAACAATACAATAGTCGGTTATGGCCCGTCGGGCAGCTCCGTCGGCATATACAACTCCAACTCATCCCCCACCATACAATTCAACATCATATCCGGCGGGGAAGATGCGCCAATGGACGCTTACGGAATATGGAATGCCTCCGGGGCGAGCCCCGTCATTGTGGGCAACGTTATTTACGGATCGACCGACACCTCGTTTAACAGTTCGATCGGCATATACAACGGCGACTCGGGGACTAACCCGATAATCGCCGGAAACCTCATCAACGGCGGTCCGAGCGCCTCCATATCGCGCGGGGTGCACAACCGGAACGGAGCCGGACCCGGCATCGGATACAATCGCATCGAAGGCGGTGACGCGCAACAAAGCTGGGGTGTGTACAGTGAGGTTTGTGCGTTTTTTCTTGTGGGTAATGACATACGGGCGGGATACGGTACCGTGATTTCTGCAGCCGTTTACGCGATCAACTCGCCGATTAAAATCTTCAACAATACCATTTGGGGCGGAGGAGGAACGGACACGGATTATTCCTATGGCATCGACCTCGCTTCAAACGCTGACGCGTCGATTTACAACAACACCATTGACGGCGGCACGGCGGACACCGGCTCGTATGGAATCCGCATATTCAACGCCGCCCCGTTGATAAGAAACAACATCATCTTTATATCGGGGACAGCGCCCGAGCGCATAGGGATCACGGAGGGAAACCCCGCAGGATCAAGCCCTTTTATTCTGACCAACAACAACATTTTCTCGTGCGATTCCCTCTATCGCAACGACGACCCTGCTATGGATATCGTCGATTATAACTATCTGAACATTCCCGGCTACACGGTTATCGCGACAAACCTCACCGAGCACAATATTTCAGTCAGTGTCACACTCAGCGCCGATTTCCGGATACTCTCCCCACCCCTGTCGATACGGCAGGGCGGCGCCGATCTCGCCGGTTTTTTCGATGATGACAAGGACAAAAACCCCCGCACCGTCCCCTGGTCCATCGGCGCATACGAGTACGACTGAATCCAATAAAATAATTGACCGTACCCGCGCTCATGGCGCATACTGCCCACCCTCCCGCGACCGAGCGCGGGAAATTTCATTTAATCGGAACGCCACGCGATGAACTTTATCGACCGACTCCACGACGCCGACCCCCTGGTACTCGACGGGGCCATGGGAACCGAGCTCTTCCGTCATCTGCCCGATTACCGGGGATGCGTGGAGCTCCTCAACCTGGAGCGGCCCGACGTCATAGAGCGCGTGTACCGGGCCTACGCCTCGTGCGGGGCCGACATTATAGAGACCAACTCCTTCGGCGGGAGCCGCTTGAAGCTCGCCGAGTACGGCCTGGCCGGGCGCTGCCGCGAGATCAACCGCGCGGCGGCACAGCTCGCGCGCTCCGTGGCCGCTCCTATGGGAGTGTTTACGGCCGGCTCCATCGGCCCCTCCGGAAGGCTCGCCGAGCCCCTGGGCGAGACGCGCGTGGACGAGCTCTACGAGTCCTTCGCCGAACAGGCGCGCGGGCTGGCCGAGGGCGGCGTGGACCTCTTCATCATCGAGACCATGAGCGATCTTTTGGAGGCGAAGACGGCCCTTCGTGCCGCGAAAGACGCCGCGGACCTTCCGGCAATAGTTAGCATGACCTTCGAGGAGAACGGAAAGACCATAAGCGGCACCGGCATGCTCGCGGCGCTGGCCTCGCTCGCGCAGGCCGGCGCGGACGCGGTCGGCGCGAACTGCAGCATGGGGCCCGACGGGCTCGTCGGGCTGTACCGGGAACACATCGGCGTTCTGCGCGGAATCGGCGCTCCGCTTAGCGTGTGGGCGAACGCCGGCCTTCCCGAGATACGCGACGGAGTAACAGTCTATTCGCTCTCGCCGGAGCGCTTCGCGGAGCTGTCGGCGGAGCTCGCCGGGCTCGGCATAAAAATCATCGGCGGCTGCTGCGGCACCACGCCCGACCATATCTGCGCTCTCAAAACGCGCCTCGCGGGGCTTTCCGGGCCGGTTTCCCGCGGCGCCAAGAGTTTTTCGTATATCACGAGCCGCTTTGCGGCGATCGACACCCGCGCGCACGAGGGGCTTATGGTCATCGGCGAGCGGCTCAATCCCACCGCGCGCAAAAAATTCGCCGAGGAGCTTAAGGCCGGGCAGTTCGCCTTTCTCCGTGAGGAATCGCGCAAGCAGGTGGACGAGGGGGCTCACGCGCTCGACATCAACGTGGGCGTTCCGGGCATCGACGAACCGGCGGCCATGCGCGAGTGCCTCCGCATACTCTCCTCAACGGTCAAGACGCCGCTTATGATCGACTCCGACAACCCGGAGGTGCTCGAGGCGGCCCTATCGCTCTATCCCGGCTCCGGCATAGTGAACTCCATAAGCGGAAAGGCGAAAAGCCTCGACTCGGTCGCGCTCCTCGTGCGGCGCTACGGCTTCTTCACCGTGGCCCTCTGCATGGACGAGAGCGGCATCCACCGCGAGGCCGACAGGCGCATCGCGATCGGCGAACGCCTTATCGGGGAGCTCGAGCGGCGAGGCATAGCCCCGGAGCGTGTCTTTATCGACCCGCTCATCCTTACCGAAAGCGCCGAGCCCGGCGCCGCGCTCGAGACCCTCAAGGTGATAGAGCACTTCGCGAAGATGGGGATAAAGACGAGCATCGGGCTGAGCAACATCTCCTTCGGCCTGCCGGCGCGCAGGCACATCAACAACGTCTTTCTGCGCCTTGCTCGCGAAAAGGGCCTCTCCGCGGCCATAGTGAACCCCTCGGCGCTGACGGCAGAAGCAGGCTATTCGGCCGAGGAGAGGCACGCACTCGACTTTTTAACAGGCAAGGACCCCGGCGCGGTGCGCTATATAGCCTTTGTGAGCGGAAGAGAGACCGATGCGGAAGCGAAGCCGGCCAAACGGGCCGAACATTCTGGCCCCATCGAAACTATCCATTCCATGGTGGTGGATGGCGACAGCGACGCCATCGCCCCGGCCGTGGAGGCCGCCCTCAAAGAGCATGCCCCGGACCTCATCATGAACGAGGGACTAATTAAAGGGCTGGAGCGCGTCGGCGAGCTCTACTCCACGGGGGAGTACTTTCTTCCGCAGATGATAGCCTCCGCCAATGCCATGAAAAAGGGCTTCGCGCTCCTCAAGCCTTTGCTCTCCACCGCCTCCTCGCGGAAGCTTGGCAGGGTGGTAATCTGCACGGTGCGCGGCGACGTACACGACATAGGCAAGAACATTGTGGCCATGATGCTCGAGAACCACGGATTCGAGGTCACCGACCTGGGCAAGGACGTGCCCTCCGAGGAGGTGGTCGCCGCCGCGAAGAGGCTGGACGCGGACATCGTCTGTCTGAGCTCGCTTCTTACCACGACCATGAGCGAGATGCGCGCCGTCGCGGAGCTGGTCCGCTCCGGGGGGCTGGGCGCGAAGCTCCTTATAGGCGGCGCGGTCGTAAATGAGGAGTACGCGCGCGGCATTGGGGCGCACTACGCCCCGGACGCGGTTTCGGGCGTTGCCAAAGCCAGGGAGCTTATGGGTCGCTGATGACCCGCATGGGACGGCGGCGACTCGAAGCCTTCGGGCATAAAAACGGAGCCCCCACCGGCCCAGACATCACCAGCATCCCTTGACTTTCTATGGAACAATCCCCGTTCGAGTGAACCTTCCCAGGGCGCCTTGGCGGCGCCGGCCCTTCCCTTTTTAGCCCTTTTCGACATATTTTTGTTGACATAACCCCTCCGGGCGCGAATATCGGAAAAAGGCTCGATGGCCCAATTTTCCTTAATAATTCATGTTCTTTTTCATATTCAACTTGAAGCAGGCCGCCTCCCAGGCCGCCGGCGTCATCTTTCATGATAAAGGAGACAGCGTGTGAAACGGCTACGATCATTGATGCTTTTCTTCCTTCCCTTTGTTGTATTTACGTACGGTTCGTTCATAGTGTTTCAGTCCGCCTGCGACAGCGCGATGAACCTGCGGGCCGAGAAACGCCTTCCTTTCAACCACAAATCCCATGTAACCAAGTACGATGCCTCCGACTGCGAGCTCTGCCACGGTTTCTACGAGGGGGGCCGGTTCAAGGGGCTTCCCACAGTCGGCGACTGCAAGATGTGCCACGACGGCGACACGGCCAAGGAGAAGGACTTCTTTAAGGACTTCAAGGACACCGACAAGCCCTGGACCGCGTGGGCCAAGCAGCCCGATCTGGTGTACTTCAGCCACATGGCCGTCATGAAGAACAACAAGACGGCGCGATGCGCCTCGTGCCATGGCGACAAGGCCAATTCGATGACGACGGCGAAAATAAAGGGCAAGATGCCGATGGGCCAGTGCATGGACTGCCACACCTCACTTGGAATCAGCAACGCCTGTGCGGTCTGTCACGATTGAACTAACGGCCGCGCCACGATCAAATATCGAACGAGGAGCAATTTAACCCATGGAAAAGCTTGAAAGACGCGAAGTCATATTGATGGCAGGCGGCGCCGTGGCGGGAGCCGCGGTAGGTACGGTTTTCTCGGGAGCGCCCTTCCTCGGCCTCCAATGGCTGGTGGAGTGGACCCAGGACCAGCATGTGCCCGCCCCGGGCGAAGAATCATACCTGCAGGGCAAGTGCCTGCTCTGCCCGAGCGCCTGCCCCATCTCGGTCCGCATGATAGGGAACCGGGCGGTAAAGGTGGAAACAGCGAATAACGGATGCTACAGGCCGCAGCTCGCCATTCAGATGCTTTATCATCCCGAGCGTTTAAAAAGCCCGCTTAAGCGTGCGGGCAAAAAAGGCTCCGGCAAGTTTGCGCCCGTCAGTTGGGAGGAGGCCATAAAGAGTATAGCCGCGAAAATCGACGAGCTGCGCTCGGGCGGCAAGGCCGCCGAGATCGCCGCGATAAACGGCGCGGGCGCCTTCGCCTCGGCCGAGGTGCTTAAGCGCCTCGTCAAATCCGCCGGGAGCCCCAACGTGTACTCCGAGCCCTGCTATTCGAGCCTTTCGGCGGCCGCTTCGGGCCTAACCCAGGGACAGTCCGCCTCGATATATTACGATTTCGAAAACGCCGACTTCATCCTCAGCTTCGGCGCCCGGCTCGTGGAGGGCTGGGGCGGCGATCCGGGCAGGATGAACAGGGCCTTCGTGGACTGGAAGAGACGCGGAGCGCGGTACGTGCAGATCGACACAGTCTGTACACGAAGCGCATCGGCCGCCGACAGGTGGGTGCCGCTGAACGCCGGAACCGAAACGGTCCTGGCCCTCGGCATAGCCAACCAGCTTATAGCCATGGGGCGCCGCTCGGCCGGGGCCAATTTCGCCCAGTGGTCGCAGATCGTGATAAACGACTACACCCCCGAGCGCGTGGCTGAGATTACCGGCGTGGGCGTGGACGCGATAAAGGAGATCGCCGCCGAGTTCGCCAGGGCGCGCAATCCCATTGCGGTGGCCGGCAGAGGGGCCTCGGCCGTTTCCTCGTCCTCCGTGGAGTTCGCCGCCATCCAGGCGCTCAACAGCATGGTGGGAAGCCTCGGCCGCCGGGGAGGCGTGATGCTTGCCGATTACTCCGGCCTCGGCGATGTGGCCCTTAACGCGCAGGCCGCGAAGGGCCTGGACGACTTCATTAAAAACGGCTCGGCCGGGCTTCTCTTCATTAACGATGCCAACCCGGTCCACCGCAGCGTTTACGGAAAGACGCTCGCCGACAAGATGAAAAAGGACGGGATGGTGGTGGCCCTCATGCCTCTGCTTAACGACTCCGCCGCCTACGCCGACTATGTGCTTCCAACCATCTCGTCCATAGAGGGGGAACCGATCGAAGCGCGCTTCAAGTCGATGCACCCCGTGGACGCCCTGCTCTCGATAGCCGGGGCGGTCAAGGGACTCGAAAACGCTCTCCCGTGGAAATCCTTCAAGGACGTATATCCGCTCATCGGCAGGCTTAACCTGAGGGGCGCCGGAAACTTCGCTTTTCCGGTCGGGCTCTTAAAGGACTATCTTGCCGGATTCGCAAAGAAAATCGGCGACAAGAAATATCCGCTCGCGCTGGTCCCCGTCGAGGCGCCCATGGTGGGCGACGGCGACGGGATGGCGCTTCCCTATGTACTGAAGGGCCTCGACGGCCTTACCCTGACCGGCAGCAAGCTGTGGGTGATGATGAACCCGGACACGGCGAAACAGGAGGGCGTTTCGGAAGGCTCGAGGATCGATATCGAGTCTTCGCGGGGCGAGATAGGCAGCGTGAAGGTCCACATCACGAAGACGGTCGCTCCCGGCGCGGTGGCGATTCCGCTTGGATTCGGCCACGAGTTCTATACCAAATACGCCGGGGACAAGGGCGTCAACGCGAAGGAAATAATGTCCGATGATATAGATCCCATATCCGGTGCCGCCGACTGGTGGTTTACCAGGGTAAAAATCAGCTAACGAGGTGATGATCAATGAGCGGTCACGTAGCGCCAAAAAAGAAGGTAAGCGACATGAAGCGGCTGTGGGGCATGGCCATAGATCTCGATAAATGCACCGGATGCGGGGCCTGTCAGGTAGCCTGCAGCCAGGAAAACAATATGCCGATCTTCGACGACGATTCCGATCTTCCCAAGCGTGTGGTATTTCTCGACCTAATGAAGGT